>JQIA01000942.1_pt1 | contig 15467 bp, 14 predicted proteins | sample 811431 | NCBI WGS metagenome assembly JQIA01 (sample SAMN02998118, study PRJNA258478) | marine sediment metagenome | biome: marine; feature: seafloor; material: sediment; isolation source: oil-polluted sediment collected from 3 locations (0.5 km, 0.7 km and 0.9 km)... | place: USA: Gulf of Mexico ... | reverse complement strand
TATTTCTCAAAAATAAGTATAAATACTGGAGATGCTTTCTTACAATATATATTTATAATATTGGAATTATTTCATTTAAATAGCGGAGAAAATATTCAGTATTTTATGTGGAAAGCTGATTTTTTCCCATTAACAGAATATAATATTATTTTCTTAGCCACAGCATTTTCTACCATTTTTAGTATACTTTCACATATACTTTCTTTATTGGCTAGATATAAAAACGAAAACTCACTTGTTTATGCTTCTGCACTAATTTTAGGAAATTCGGCTATTGGAGTCACAAATATAAGTTTATCATTATTCATGATAGTTATATTTATAGAGTATAAATATTTAATGTAAAATATTAATTCTTGAGTTATTATGAAATATATTCCCAAATTTACTACTTTAACAGAACAAAATATTATTCAGAACCGTAAACATTTATTATATTTTTGTCATTTAAGACACATACAAAAGTTTGATTGTCATATTATAAATTCAAAAATTTAACCAGAGAAAAAACATGTTTTTAAATAGATTTGATTATAAAATTGATTTCATGGGTAAACGCCATATTTCTATGGCAATTTCCACCTTACTTATTATAGTTGCTGTAACCTCTTTAGCTACTAAAGGACTGGTATTTGGGATTGACTTTACTGGTGGAACACTAGTAGAAGTAGGTTATACACAAGATGCAGATTTAGAAAAAATTCGGAATGATTTACATGATAATGGTTTTTCTGATGCAGTAGTACAAAATTTTGGCTCAACCAAAGATGTATTAATCCGTTTAGGAGTACATGAAGAAACTAAAGATAATCCGCTTAGTAGTCAAATATTACGTTCATTACAAAGTGATGGTACAGAAGTAGAGATGCGTCGGGTTGAATTTGTTGGTCCACAAATAGGTGGAGAATTAGTAGAGCAAGGTGGCCTCGCAGTTATTTACACTTTATTTGGTATTCTTATTTATGTTGGTTTTAGATTTGAATATCGTTTTGCATTAGGTTCAATTGCTGCACTAATACATGATACCCTGATTGTTGTTGGCGTTTTTTCTGTACTTGGACTAGAATTTGATTTAACTATATTGGCTGCTGTGCTTGCAGTTATTGGTTATTCACTCAATGATACTATCGTGGTATTTGACCGAATTCGAGAAAATTTTGTTAAATTGCGAAAACAAGATTCGATCAGTGTGATGAATATTTCTATTAACCAAATGTTAGGTCGCACGGTTATGACTTCTGTTACCACAGCCTTAGTATTGGTAGTATTATTTATAAAAGGTGGTGAATTAATCCATGGATTTGCCACTGCATTATTAATAGGCGTAGTTGTTGGAACTTACTCATCTATATATATTGCCAGTGCTACTGCATTAGCTTTAGGAGTTAGCAAAAATGATTTAATGCCAGTAGCAAAAGAAGGAATAGATCAGAAAAGTACTGACTATTAATACTATGGATAATTATTTCATGTAGGATGTAATGAGTACACGAATTATATCTTTCGAGTCACATTTAGATACACGATTGATGCAATTCATTCTGCATCCTACATTCAATATGTGTTGAGTTACGTTGTCTCTAACCCAACCTACCTTTTTAGTTAAAAACAAATAAATTTAATATAAGGACACAACATGCTTACCATTGGAGATAAAGCACCTGGTTTTACCTTGCTAAATCAGGATGATATAGAGATAAGCTTAACAGATTTTACTGGTCAATGGCTAGTTTTATATTTTTATCCACAAGATGATACTCCTGGTTGTACCAATGAAGCTATTGATTTTACTGCAACTGGCTTTGCTCAACAAAATTCTGTAGTTATTGGCATAAGTCCAGATGGCACTGAATCACATAGACAATTTATTAAAAAATATGATTTGAAAGTAATTTTGCTAAGTGATGTAGATAAAACAGTGATGAAACAATATGCTGCTTGGGGTATCAAGAAAAATTACGGCAAGGAATATGAAGGGGTTATTAGAAAGACCTTTTTAATCTCACCAACTGGTGAAATAGCTAATATTTGGTCTAACGTTAAAGTACGAGTTAAAACTAAAAACGGTGAGTCCAAACATGCCGAAATAGTATTTAAAAAATTAAATGCAATTAAATAGTTATCAATAATTTGGAACTGATATGTTTTTTCGTAATATATTATTTTTTCTAGTTTTAATTTTACTAAATGCTTGTATTGGTGGAAGTGGCGGTAGTGGAGAAAATGATAATGATAATTTCAACGATCCTAATCCTATTAACGTACCAGTTAGTGAAAATATAATTATTATTAATATTAGTTCGTTACATGATTCTTTGTCGTTAAATAGTAAAGATATTTCAATTAATGCGACTGTTAATGACATACAAGGAAATATAATAGAAGATGGTACTGTAGTTAATTTTACTACTAATTTTGGAATTATAACGGAATCAGTCCCAACTGATAATGGAATTGCAGAGGCAATGTTTACTCCTGATATGCAATCTGGTATAGCTACTATTATAGCCACTGTAGATAGTTTTACTGATACTCTTTCTATTACGGTTAGACCTGGTAAAGTTGGTACAATTGAAGTAAGTAAAGTGGAACCCCAAGTGATAGGAGTAGTTGGTAGTGGATTAGTGCAGAACTCTAAAGTAGAATTTTTAGTGAAAGATAAATTGGGGAATATAGTTGCAGATAATACTATAGTGAAATTTACTTTAGGAACAACTACTTTAGGTGGTAAAGAAACTATCACTGCTGATGGTATTACCAGTGGTAAAGAATCCGAAGGAACTACTAACAATGGTTTGGTTAGCGTAACCTTAAATAGCGGAGCTATAGCTGGTAATATTGATGTTATAGCTACTGTTAATGATGAAATAAGTACCATAGCAAGAGTTACTATTGTCAGTAGTTTTCCAGATGCTGATCATTTATCTTTAGCAGCTGAATTTCTTAATATTGCTGGTGGAGTTACTTTTGGCTTGCAAGATGATATAACAGCCTACGTTGGTGATCGATTTGGAAATATTGTCCCAGATGGAACTACGGTTAGTTTTATTACTGAAGGTGGTACAATTGGTAAAAGTGTTGGAGGTGGTGCGTTCACTACTACCACTGAATTTGGCCAAGCTACAGCTGTACTACAATCAGCCGGACCTTCAACTCCAAGTTTGGGTGGTGAAATGACTTTACGTTACGATGGTTTTAATTGTGGAGATGATTTTGACGATAAGATAAATTATCTATATGTAAATGATACTGAACCTCAGAACTTATGTGGTAATCCAGGTCTAGTAACAATAGTTGCTTATACTACTGGCATGGAAAGCTTTATCGATGTAAATGGAAATGGAATCTTTGATGTTACTGGCGAAAAATTTACAGATAGTAATAATAATAGTAGATTTGATGTAGGTGAAAGCTTTATTGACGATAATGATAATAACCAGTTTGATGGAGCAGATAGACATACTGATCTTGGATTTGTAGATTTTAATAATAATAATAAATGGAATATGGGAGAAATTATCACTAATAAAGGTGATATGAGCGAACCATATATTGATGCCAATGATAATAGAATTTTTGATTTGGGCGAACTGTATGTTGATGTAAATGGTGATGGTAATTTTAATGGGCCAGATGGAATATTCCAGGCTAATATTACTATTTGGCAGGATATGCGAATAGTATTTTCAGCTCGTCCAGCATCTGTTAATACCATTCCAGTAGCAATCAAAATTACTCCAACTGAATTTTTTATTGCTGAAAGAGGAAAACAAACTTTCTTGGTTGAAAATATAGGCGATATTTATGGTAATGCTTTAGTTAAAGATACTATATTAAATGTAGTAACTAATAATGGTTTGTTAGTTAATAGTATATATTTACTTGAAGATAGTCAGAATAATACTTCTTTTAGTTTTACATTATCAAATAATCCTTGTGAAATATCCATTGATGAAAAAACACAGAAAAAAATAACAACTTGTAGTACACGTGTAGAACCTGAATCTGTAACTATAACTATTAGCATCAATTCTACGGATAATGATAAACAAGGTAATAATGGGAAAGAAGAATTTTCAGTTTCAGGTATTATTAATTAATAACTTCTCAAAAAGATAAACCTAGTTGGTTATGAGATAATATTAAATATAATTTCAACTACTTCTAATTAAAAATCTATCTACCCAAAATTCCACCTTCCATGTATTCCACTAATATAGCAACATATCAATATTTAACAAACATATAATTTAAAGAGATTTCCAAAATACTTGGTACGATTATGGCAAAAATATTGTATGAAGTTACTTTCAGTATATTTGAATATTCCCACACAGAATTTGCTAATTTTATTGACTATACTACAAAAATTATAATTTTAGGAAAAATATATGAATAACATAGGACAAAAACTATTTTTTGTTGCTTTATCAATCGCTCTGATTTTTATGGGTATGATTTATGGAATGGCAGCTTATAAGATGAAATTGTTGCCATATCCGTATATCCATGATGCTTATCGGGCTGCTAAAGCTTTGTATGAAAAAACTAAGCCACGTAGCAAATATGATGATAGAAAATTATTTCCCAGAACTAGATATTTAGAAAGTGGGATTTTTAAATATAATCAAGCTAAAGCTAATAATGGTCTAACTTTATTTACTTCTGGCCATGCTCAAAAAGCTTTTTTAATGACAATGGATGGTGAAATTGTGCATGAATGGCAATTTCCATTTTCTAAAGCTTGGGAAAATCCTCCACATGTAAATATGCCACTACCAGAAGATTTTATTTATTGGCGGAAAGCTCATTTATATCCGAACGGTGATTTATTAGCTACTTATGAAGTGCATGGTGATACTCCTTATGGTTATGGCTTGATCAAACTAGATAAGGATTCTAATTTATTGTGGAAATATGCAGAAAATGTGCATCATGATGTGAATATCGACAGTGATGGCAAAATATATGCACTGATTCATCATTTCACTCAAGAAAAAGTTCCCCAAATTAATCTTGAGCCACCATTATTAGAAGATGGAATAGCAATTTTATCTGCTGATGGTAAAGAATTGAAACAGATTTCTATCTCTCAAGCTTTTTATAAGTCTGAATTTAAAGAACTTTTATATACCTTGGGAGAAACAAGTGTAAAATGGGATCCTTGGCATGTTAACGCCGTAGATATACTTGATGAAAGTTTAGCAACTAAGTTTCCATTTTTACAACCTGGTCAAATTTTAGTTTCAATCAGAAATATAGATGTAATAGCAGCAATTGACCCAGATAGTGAACAAGTAGTATGGGCTATTAAAGGCTATTGGCATCGACAACATGATCCAGATTTTCTTCCTAATGGGAATATGTTGATATTTGATAATCAGGGTTATTATGGTAAAGGTGGCTATTCTCGAGTGATAGAATTTAATCCTTCAACAATGGAAATAGTTTGGCAATATACTGGTGATGAACAGAATATGCTTAGAACTCTCGGTAAAGGTTCACAGCAAAGATTAGATAATGGCAACACTCTGATTACTGAATCTTATCAAGGACATATATTTGAAATCACTCCAGAAAAAGAAATAGTTTGGGAATTTATCAGTCCATTTCGTAGTCCTGAAAATGAAAACTTTTTGGCAATTGTTAGTTGGGGACAACGAATTAATCCTGACTCTTTAAATTTTGAATTTTCTAAATAATAGGAACATAATATGAAAACAAGCATGAAAGGAATTGCAATCTTTATAATGGTATTTTCTGGAACAGTATCAGCATATGTTGGCCCAGGTGCTGGATTGACTTTAATTGGTTCTTTAATTGGATTAGTAGTCGCAATAGTAACAGCATTAGCCATCATTTTATTTTGGCCAATACGAGCTTTGATCAGAAAAATGCGTGGTAAAAAAGCGGAAGAAGAAGTTGTAGCTCAAGATACTGTTGTCGAGAATGTTGAAAAAAAGGAATCTTAAATATATTAGCAATCTAAACTTTAGTAAACCACAAGATAAATCTTAAACTCAATGGCATATAGTGATTTCACCTTAAAAAAAGTTAAATCTGAGCTTAATATAAAAATTATTGAAGATGAAGAGCTTTTTCTTAATGTTAATAGTCTTAAAATTAGTTCATTTCTTGAGACAATATTAAAGCGAAACGTTCCACTTGCTTTAGCCATTAATACAGAAAAAGCTCGTTCTGAATTGATAATTGCCAATATATTATTAGAAATTAAGGAGCAACTCAAAAATAAAATCAGTTTTTTTTCTGGGATTGATTTTACAGTTGATAAAGATAAAGGCTTAAATGGTTATTGTGATTTTATTTTAAGTCGTTCTGCCGAGCAATTCTATTTGGATACACCAGTTGTAACGATAGTAGAAGCCAAGAATGAAAATATCATCAGTGGCTTAGGACAGTGTATTGCAGAAATGTATGCTGCCGCAATTTTTAACACAAGAGAAAAAAATGCAATAACATGTATTTATGGTGCAGTTACAATTGGTGACGAATGGAAATTTATTAAATTAGTTGAAAATACTGCATATATTGACATTGAGAAATATTATATAAATGACATTCAGAAAATTGTAGCTATTTTAGTAGAAATGATGAAATAGGAATCTGAACTTAATAGATTCTTAAATGTTTGCAATTACTGCTTTGTAGCATATCTCGATTAAATAAGTAATTGATTTTTTAAATTTAATTAAGAATTAAGCATTCATAATTAAGAATTGCTATAATTCCACATTTTGAGTAAATTATATGGGTTTTTTTGATATACCTTCACCGTTTTTTTCTTGGTTTGATACTGTAATATTAAGTACTTTTCTATCACCAATGCTCAAATTGGCTGTTTGGGGAATTATTGGTTCAGTTATTTCAATGGGATTATATGTATTATTATCTTCCCAAGATAAGCTCTCCAAATTAAAAGTTGACATTGCTACAACTAGGAAAGCCTTGAATAATTATGATGGTGAATTTAGTGGAGCTTGGAAATTAATCAGCAAATCTCTAAAATTATCTGGAAAACAGATTGGTTTAACTTTAGTTCCAGCAGTTTTAGCTTCATTGCCAGTATTATTTTTATTAGTATGGCTAGGTACAGATTATAATTACATTTTACCGGAAGCAGGAACAAAAATTGAAATAACAATATCTCCAACTTCAGAAATAATACAACTCAATGCTAATAAAATCGAAGATGGAAAATGGCAACTTACTTGGCCTGTAGATACCGAACAATTGACTGATTCTAAAGGTAATAATATTATTAATTTTCCTTTAACCGCAGCAATTCCAATTTTACATAAACAACAATGGTGGAATTCATTATTTGGCAATCCAATTGGTTATATTCCAGAAAGCTCTTCTTTAGAACAAATAAATATAGCTTTACCACAGAATAAATATATAACTATTGGTCCAGAATGGTTACACTCAGCAGAAGTAGCTTTTTTATTGTTTGTTGTGATTTGCTCTCTTACCATTCAGTTTACTTTTCGGATTAATTAATTTTTTGTAACTACTATCCTTTTAGAATATTTTAAATATCTTTTTGACTGATGTGCGTATTCCCACATCTAATACAATTCTTAATTGTGAACCGCTATACTATTTAAAATATTATCGTTTCCAAGCTTTGTTTCAATACCATTAAGTTAAGGAATATTTGATGGAGTCCAAACTTTCATATTTGGATTATTCGGATTAAATATCAAACATTTCCAAACCTAAAGTTTTGGGCTCCAAGGCTTAACTTAATGGCATTGAAACTTTGTTTGGTAACGCAATGTTCTAAAAGCTCAACTTTGTAATTAGAGAAGCAGAGCTTCTTGGCAGTGTGTTCCCAAACTGGAGTTTAGGAAAATGAAAAAGACCATAAAGAATTACGTGGTGCTTTTGAAACTTTCACTTCTTATGCTGATAGTATTTATCCAAAAATGGAGTGTAGTGGATTTCCCGAAATATTGTACTTTACTCAATCGGAAAATGCTATAATGTTACTGTAACGATACAAAAAACCTGAATACCTTGTCCACATCCAAAAGCTGTCAATTCCTCGCCACTGGTAGCAGTTATGCCAATATCTTGTATTTGCAAACCGAGTAATTTGCTAATATTTTGCTTCATCTCCATAATTTTAGGAGTAATTTTAGGAACTTTACACTCAATACTAAAAGATACATGACAAATCTGCCAATTTTGTAAATATTTGAGAGCTTCTTTTACATATATACTGCTATCAGTAATACCTTCAGTACATAAATCATCACTAATTTTACCTAAAATATTGACTCCAGTCACTCCAGAAATACCATTACACAAAGCATGCAATACTACATCAGCATCACTATTGCCCTGTAAGGATAATTCATCTTCAAATTTAACTCCACCAAGTATCAAAGATTTAGTTATCTCAGTTTGAAAACGATGGCTATCTTGGCCTAGTCCTGTTTTTATTCGCATTGTTGTTCTCGCAGATATAATTCAGCTAAAGTTAAATCTTGAGGATGAGTTATTTTTATATTATCTGCATGTCCAGCAATTAGTAAAGGTTTTAATCCTTGTTTTTCTATAGCTTGAGCTTCATCGGTGACTAAATCATTGTTATTCAGTACAGTTTGTAAAGCATTGAATAATAATTCTAATCGAAACATTTGTGGAGTTAAAGCATGCCATAAACCTTCTCGTTCAACAGTTTCTACAATTTCGGTTGCAGAATTACTCCGTTTCATAGTGTCACGTACTGGCAATGCCAATAAACCACCAACCGGATGATTAGCTAATTTAGTGATCAAGGTTTCAATATCAGTTTGTCTAACACAAGGACGAGCGGCATCATGAACTAATACCCAATCATTTGGTTGTGCATATTGTTGTAATACTTGCAAACCATTTAATACTGAATGACAGCGTTCTTTGCCTCCATCAGCTCGTATTATTGGCATTGGTAAATTCAATTTATCCCAATAGTTATCATGGTCAGCTATACAAACCACAATTCCAGCAATAATTGGTAAATTAAAACGTTCCAAAGTATGTTGTAAGATAGTTTTTTCTTGTAATTGTAAATATTGTTTAGGACATACATTACCCATACGAGAACCAATACCAGCTGCTGGTATAATTACCCAATATTTATTCGATAATTTGATAAAATACCTCTCCTTGTTTAATCATACCCAATTCTTCCCTAGCATATCTTTCAATAGTTAATAATCCTTGTTTAAGTTCAATTATTTCTGCTTCTATTTCTTCATTATGAGTGTTAAGAATATTATTTTTTTGCCGTTGTAATTCTAAGGTTTGTTGTAATGTAGCATATTCTTTATAACCACCTTTCCCATACCAGATGTTGTATTGTAAGCTTATTATTAATAATATGAGAACTAATATTCTTAGCATTATATAACTGAAGTTAAGGAAATTAATTAGGGTAATCACAAGGGATTACCCCTACAAATAATTACGTTATGTAGAGGCAATCCGGTTGGCCCTTAATGGGGGGAGGTTAGTAATCTATTCTGCGTAACTTATTTAACTAAAATCCCTGCCATATCCGCAAATTTAGCTTGGATTCCCCATCCACCAAAATTTTCTGAAACAGCTATCCAAAGTTCGTTATTGCCTTTTTTTAATGGTAAGTATAATTCGTCAAAATAACCAAGTGTTCCTAAAAAGCGATAATCTCTGGAACGATAGGTATTATCTCCACCATAAACTAACTGATTGTTGAGATACACTTTGGCTCGATCACTAAATCCGAATTTAAGTAGCTTAACTTGTTCAGACTCAGAAACAATAGTTACCTTTGCAAAGGCAGAATTTTTTTCTTTTTTAGGAGCTTGAACTTTAGCTAAATTTATGATGCCAGAATAATCTGCAATCAACGGTTTCCAAGTTAGATTTTGCTTGTCAGTATCAGTAAGATAGTTTTTTAATGACTTTTCAGCAAAGCTATTTGAAACTGACCATGATATAACTATAGTATAACTACTATCTTCTTTAATTCACACTTCTTGGTAGAGTTAGCAATTGCTATTTATTTAAATCCAATAATAGTAACATCATCCTGTCTGTTATTATCAGCTTGATATTCTCTGAAATTTTGTTGTAAAATTTTTGATTGCTGCTCAAAAGGCAACTTATAATTTTTTAGCAATAAGTTTTTAAATCTTTTTCTGCCAAATTGAAAACGCTTCTTACCACCAAGTTGGTCTAAAAATCCATCTGTAGATAGATAAAAAGCCATTCCAGTTTTAATATCAATTGTATGAGTTGTAAAACTAAAATCAACTTTGGATCTTTTATAACCTAAACTTTGTTTGTCACCTTTAATAACTTTTATTTGCTCATTATGAATATAATATAATGGCAATTTAGCACCGGCAAATGTTAACATGTTTTCAGTTGGTTTGATAAAACATAAAGCTGCATCCAAACCATCATCTGATTTAGCATATTCAGTATCTTGTTGTAAGGAAGTTTTAACTAAAAAATTAAGCCGCTGAAGAATTTTACTTGGTTCAGAAATAGCTTCATCTTTGACAATTCTTCTGAGGTTAGTAATGGTAATCATAGTCATAAATGCACCTGGTACACCATGTCCTGTACAATCTATCACTGCTATAATAAAACCTTCTGCAATTTTTTCAAAATAAAGCATATCGCCACCAACAATATCACGTGGATTCCAAGTAAAAAAACTATCAGGAAAATAAGTTGTTACTTGTTCCAAATTAGGCAATAAAGATAATTGAATTAGTTTAGCATATTCGATGCTATCCATGATTGCTTTATTAGCATCTTCTGCAATTTCTTTGGCTAATTGAAGTTTGTGGGTACGATCCTCTACTTTTTGCTCTAATGTATTGTATAATAATGAATTTTCAATTGAAATCGCTATTTGTGAGGATAGTAAGTTAAGTATTTCTATTCTTTCTGATGTAAATACCCCAGTTGCTAAATTATTTTCTAAATATAATATTCCTGCTAATTTAGCCTGATTAAGTAATGGTATACACAATATTGATTTTGGTTTATGTTTGATAATGTAAGAATTATTAGTGAAGCTCCCATCTTGAATTGCATCTTCTAAAACAATATTTTCTTTAGTACGAATAACATAATTAATGATACTAATAGGTATTTGTTCACTTTTCTCAAGTGGTAATGATTGTAATACGGTAATAACTTCTTCCTTACTATCAATTTGTCCTTCAGCTTCAATAAACCAACTACCTTGTGTTGGTAATAATAAAAAACCTTTCTCTGCTCCTGCATTTTCAATGACAATTTGGATCATTTTAGTCAGCAATTTATTTAATACAATTTCCTCTGATAAAGCCTGAGACGCTTTCATTACACTGTTTAGGTCTAACCATGAACTACTTTGACTGGATGTAGTTGAAGCCATTCTTGTTACTGAAATAGTCGCATTGGTTTGAAGTGGTTGTGAGATTTTTTTATAAGCTAAAAACTGTGAATATTTTTTTTCTAACTCATTAGCTTTAGCTGATGCTCCCCAATTATCATAAAGATAGTGAGCTTCTATTATATAGCCCATGGCAACTTTATTTTTATCTTGGGAGAAATAGAAATAAGCAGCTAGTTCATTAGCTAGAGCTTCATTTTGAATAACTTTTACTTCCTTAGCTTTAACTATGGCTTGATCGTATAAATCCATAGCCATCAATCTATTACCATCTTGTCGAGCAGATTCTGCCTTTAATAAAGTATGAAAAACTAAAAAATTATCTTCACATTGTTTAGAACATAGTTTAATGAAGTTATAACTTATTATAAAAATTTCAATATATTGTTTTTGTTGTGCAGAAGGCAATGCAAAAACTGCTAATGCTCGATAAAAATGATATTCTGAGGTAGATAAATGTCCCCCACAACCACTGATACTTTTTTCAACCATTGGTACAAATTCTAAAGCTTTTTTATATTCACCAAATAAATAGAAATTTTGTAATTTGCGTATATAATAATTACCTGCTACCATCTGTACTTCTTTCCAAGTGTTAATAAATTCTTTTTCGTCAATATCTTGATGGCTAAAATTTAAATTACTTTCAGTGTTACCTTGTAGACTCATAGCTAACATTTTAGTAGTACAAGCCAATGCACTAATAAATGGCATTTTTTTGGAATCACAAAATTCTATTACTTTATCCACTTCTAGCACAACTTCATTAAGACCAGAACCAGTAAAAAATAATGGTAATACAGGAATGCTATAACAGTAAGTTGCATAAGCAATATTATTGCACTGCATACCGTCTATAAACCCTTTCTTACCAAATTCAATATTGGAAAGTGGATTTTTTACCCAATGGTTTACATGCCAATCAAAAAATGCTGCTTGTTTGGAAATTAATCCTGGAAATTGATATTTTTCTTCATTTAAACGGATACCAAGACTAGCTATCTGATGACCAGTTATATGTTCTCTAAATTGGGTGACAAAGATTACTCCTAACATTACGTAATATAATGCTGAATAAAGTGAATTACCGTGTTTTAAAGAAATTATAATACCAGTTATAGTTAATACTTTAAACGCATCAGGATGGGCAATGGAAGCCAAATCAGCTATGTTAGAAATTAGAGCAAGAGCCTCTTTAGAATTTTTATCTTCCATATCTGGCAAATCAAATAGTTCATCAATTTGTCTGTCACCCAGTAGACGTTTAAATTCCTTCATTTCGGTTAAAAATAATTGATTCGTAACTTCATTTAATTGTGGTATTTTTATTCCTAATAACTGTAATCCTTTAAAACCAATTTCAATTGCATTAATATAATCAGCCTTAGCTCCGTTAAGTAAAATTTGAAGATGATAAATTTTTATTTTATTTGAATTCAATTTTGAATATTTAATGAGTGTTTTACATAATTCTTCAGAAACTTTAAAATTAGTTGCTAAAAATTCACTTTCGGCACATTCTATATATATATCAAAAGATAATTCGTAGTATTCCTTCCAGCATTTCTCTGGTAGAAATTTAATAGCAAAATTCAAATATTGGGATGAAGCAAGGTATGCAATTGATTCTTTAGCCTTTTTGCCAGCTTGTAAATTTAATTTGGCCAACTCAAGTTTTTCATTCTTGTCTTCAATTAAACATGCTCCTTCATTCAGTTGGTCAGTTATTTCAAAAATATGTTCTTCTAAAGAAGCAACATTTGCTAATAATAAACGACCAATTTGTAAGTGTACCGTTTGTTTTAGTTTATTATCAATTAAAGCATAAGCAGCTTGCTGAACACGATCATGTAAAAATCTAAATTTAGAATAACGTAAATAACTATTATCAAGTTCAAGTTCGGTTATTGGTAAAATAAATCCTTCTTGAAGAATTGGTAAAATATTTTTAAAAGTATCAGCTACTGACTGTTTAGAAATCATTGCTAAAGTATTTATATCAAAAGTATTACCTACACATGAAGATAATTGTATAATTTCTTGTGATTTTTTTGGTAATTTTCGTAATTTATGCAACATCAAATAAACAACATTATCTGTGATACTCATAGATTCAATTTGATTAATATCCCAATCCCAACTTTTTTTATTTATTTTGGATATATATATAAATTTAAGTAAATTTTCATCAACTAAATTATGGAGAAATTGGGTTATAAAAAATGGGTTACCATTAGTTTTACGAATTACTAAATCACTCAATGAACCTATAGTTTTATAATCTTGATGTAAGCTATCAGAAATTAATTGATTAACATGTTCATACTTTAAAGGCTTTAAAAGAATTTTTTTAATTTTAACTTGTTCGTTGCGTAGTGTATCAATAGTCATCATCAAAGGATGGCTTTGGCTGACTTCATTATCCCGATAAGCTCCTATTAAAAACAAAGTTTGATTTGTTTCATCAGTCATTATTATTTCTAATAACTGTAAAGTTGCTGAATCCACCCATTGCAAATCATCTAGAAAAATTACTAATGGATTTTTAGTGAAAACTTTTAGAAAACTTTTGAAAACTATATTAAACCTATTTTGAGAATCAGTAGATTTAAGAATTGGTATTACTGGTTGTACTCCAATAATCAATTCAATTTTAGGAATGACATCAATAATAACTTGTCCATTATTCCCTAAAGCTTTCAATAATTTACCTTTCCATTGTTTTAACTTATCTTCACTCTCTGTTAATAATTGTTGCATCAACTCTGTAAAAGCGTTTGCAATAGCAGTATATGGGGTATTACGTTGAAATTGATCAAATTTACCTGAAATAAAGTAACCATCTTTTTTACTGATACATTTATAAATTTCTTTAACTAAAACTGATTTACCAATTCCAGAATAACCAGTTATAAACATCATTTCTGATTGTCCATAAGTTACATTATCCAAGGCATTTAATAAAGTATTTATTTCAGTTTCGCGTCCATAAAGTTTTTGTGGAATTTGCAACTTATCTAAAATGTCTTGTTGAGCTAAAGTGAAAGATTCAATTGAACCAGTTTTCTGTAAGCTATCTCTGCATTTTTCTAAATCATTTATAATGCCAAAAGTACTTTGATAACGTGCTTCTGCAGTTTTTTCTATTAATTTAAGAATAATATTAGAAATAGCTTGTGGTAGTTTAGGATTAATCTGATGAGGCGGAATTGGTTGTTTAGCAATATGACAATGAATTAGTTCCATTGGTTCTTCTGACTCAAAAGGTAACCTGCCAGTAAACATTTTATAAAGTGTTACACCTAATGAATAAAAATCTGTACGATAATCTAAAACTCTATTCATACGGCCAGTCTGTTCTGGAGAAATATAATTTAAAGTACCTTCCAATACATCAAAATTTTTTAACGTTAGATATTGCTTTGGTAATTGACTAGAAATTCCAAAATCAATAATTTTTAAATCACAAGTATCTGTATTTAAAATTAAATTAGATATATTTATATCTTTATGGATAATATTATGCTGGTGAATTTCACCTAAAGTATTAGTGATAGATATAGAAAATTTAAGCAATTTATCTATAGTAAATTCATACTCTGATAGACAATATTCTAAAGATTTACCACCAAAATCTTCTAAACATATTATTAAAATATTTTTATATCTATCAATATGATAAATATTTATAACTCCATCAACCTTAGAAAGACATTTGGTTATATTATATTCTTGTTGATAATGGGCTAGTTTTTCACTTGTTGGATAGTCTTCTTTTAATATCTTAAGTATTACTGATTTATTATCTTTTTCTCTAATAGCTTGGTAAATAATAGAATTATAGCTTTCATAAAGCTCTTTGGTAATCTGATAATTTGGAATATTCATATGTTATATTTACTGATAGGTTTATAATCTATAAAAATAGTGCTGATATTTAAAAACATCACTTATTTAACTGATGTTACGCAGAGAGCTTACGTAATTCAAAAAAACTAGCAAGTAAAGCTTTAAGATAAAGTTT
>JQIA01000940.1_pt1 | contig 15481 bp, 13 predicted proteins | sample 811431 | NCBI WGS metagenome assembly JQIA01 (sample SAMN02998118, study PRJNA258478) | marine sediment metagenome | biome: marine; feature: seafloor; material: sediment; isolation source: oil-polluted sediment collected from 3 locations (0.5 km, 0.7 km and 0.9 km)... | place: USA: Gulf of Mexico ... | reverse complement strand
TACCACGTTGATAGGCTATAGGTGTAAAGGCAGTAATGTCATAGCCAAGTAGTACTAATAACCCATAGGCTTATTGTACGCCGCTCTTTTTATAGAGTAATTACAATGTTTTTTATGTATACAAGACACTTCGTGTCCTTTTTTCAATATGTTAAGATATTTGTCATGCCATGTGCATGACGCTGAAAGCTTTAGGTCTTATGACCTATGGCCCAAAGCTAAAACTTAAGGTGGTTATAGCAATGGGGCTCACCTCTTACCATCCCGAACAGAGAAGTTAAGCCCATTAGCGCCGATGGTACTACTATTGTGGAAGAGTAGGTCGCCGCCTTTTTTAGAGAATCCTCGATTACTGATGTAATTGAGGATTTTTTTTGTTCGGTACGTTTTTACTGATTGATTATTACCATTAATAACATAATCTATAATACTCATGAGCGAGTATTGTCCTCTCAATAATGAAATAATTATTACATTAATTAATTGTAAATGTTTTAAATAGACCTTTCTTTTTTGAATCTGGCACCTCAGAAATAAGCGCATAATTACCGGACTCCAAATTCACACTAAAATATTGAACACTACCAGCTGGTGCATCATTTGTGCCACCTAAGAATATAACTCCTTCAGGAGAGGGCGTCATTAGTCCCGTAGGTGTTGCCCAATTCATCCATGCTTCAAGAGCATCTAAATTTGCACTGTCATCTAGCTTAACAAGATTAACGTCATGACCTACAAAGTTTTCATGGACGATTTGGTCTTTATAATGTACTGAAAAAATATGTGCACCTTTGGTAATATCACCTTCATAAGTGATGCCTTCTGTACTTGAAATGGAAATATTTATATCTGCTTCGGGGGGCTCATTACCACTACCTCTTTCAGTTACCCATATCTCTTTTGCCATTCCCATGGACGTATGAAAAACACCATTAGCCATTTTTACATAACATTCTATAATGTATAATCCCGGTTCAAGTTTCACCGTGGTTAAACTTATGTTTTTTGGTGATACTAATCCAGATCCACCTGTAAATACAATGTCTCCAAACCATTCGGGAAGTTTTCCGAATTCAGCCATCGCGTCCTCCATTTTACCTGCAATAATCAATGCCATACCTTTATCAAATGGTGGTAATACATCTCGGTGAGTATCTTCAAGAGTTCTTCCTTCTGGATATTTATCTAAAAGAAAAAAGTGAGTTTCTGGGGATTTATTGATATACTTAAAGTTATTCCATCCAGAAAGAATAGTATCTACAGATTGGAATTCCATACTGTTTGTAATTATCTCTATGCCATGGAACTCTTCTTTTGGAGTTTCAATTGACACACTTTTATTTTTGTCAGTTTTACACCCATAAATTATTGTAATCGTAAAAAGAAGAATTGAAATGGTTCTGAAATGATTTAGGGAGTCTAAAAAATATTCTGAAGATTTCATTATGATGTATGATTAGTTATGCTAAATCTAAAGATACAAAATCAAACACTAACTTTAATTAAAGGCATGTAATTCAGATATTTATAATATTGCGTATTAGGTCAAAATGGTCAACAAAAAAAGTCCAACTTTTTAGTTGGACTTATCTTAATTATCTGACCTTTCAATTATAGTCAGTGAAATATGTTATTTGATTAATCTCTCAATATACTTCTCGAGATTACAATTTTTTGAATTTCTGAGGTGCCTTCATAGATTTGTGTGATTTTTGCATCACGCATTAGGCGTTCAACATGGTATTCTTTTACAAAACCATTACCGCCATGTATTTGCACGGCTTCAACAGTATGTTCCATAGCAACTTTTGAGGCATATAGTTTTGCGATGGCACTTGACAGGTCATAATTGTTACCTTGGTCTTTATCCCAAGCAGCTTTCATTACTAACATTCGAGCTGCCTCAATATCAGTATGCATATCCGCTAATTTAAAAGCAATGGCTTGGTGGTTACTAATTTCTGTACCAAAGGCTTTACGCTCTTTTGAGTATTTTAAAGCTAATTCATAGGCACCAGCAGCAATTCCTAGAGCCTGAGAAGCAATACCTATACGTCCACCTGATAATGTTTTCATGGCAAATCTAAAACCAGATCCATTTGCACCAATACGATTCTCTTTAGGAACTTTGACATCATTAAATTGTAATGTATGTGTATCACTTCCGCGTATACCAAGTTTATCTTCTTTAGGTCCAATATCAAATCCTTCCATACCTTTTTCAATGATGAAGGCATTTATACCATGTGATCCTTTGTCACGATCGGTTTGTGCTATAACTAAATAAACATCTGAACGTCCACCATTAGTTATCCAGTTTTTCGTACCGTTCATTAGATAATGGTCACCCATATCTATTGCTGTTGTTCTTTGTGATGTAGCATCACTTCCAGCTTCAGGTTCACTTAAACAAAAAGCACCAATAAATTCACCAGTTGCCAATTTTGTTAAATATTTTTGTTTTTGTTCTTCATTTCCATAAGCCTCCAAACCATAACATACTAAAGAGTTATTCACGGATACCATTACAGAGGCTGAAGCATCAATTTTTGATAATTCTTCCATTATTAATACATATGAAATAGCATCCATACCACTTCCTCCATATTTTGGATCTACCATAATCCCCATAAATCCTAATGCTCCCATTTTTTTTACTAATTCATCAGGAAATTGTTGCTTGTTATCGCGTTCAATCACTCCAGGAAGTAATTCTGTTTGGGCAAAATCGCGAGCTGCATCGCGAATCATAATATGCTCTTCGGTAAGATTAAAATCCATTATAATTTAGCTGTTAAATAATTCGTAAAAAACGTTAGCAAATATACCTATTTATTGGCGTATATTCAACAAACCTTTCGATTTTTTGTCAATAGTATTGCTTGGTTGAATTTGTAATTGCCATGTAAAAGAAATATCTAATTGTAGGTTTGTTTTATTATTTTAGTTCAGTGAAACTTCACAAAAGATTGATAATGGCATAGCCTATAAAAGCAAGAATTTTAGACAAATGAAAAAAGATACATATCATGTAATTGGAGTTATGTCAGGAACCTCACTAGATGGCGTTGATTTTTGTTATGCATACTTTGAGTTCTCAAACTCTTGGGATTTTAAAATTCTAAAATCTGAAACGATTCCTTATTCAAAAGATTGGATTAATAGATTAACTACGGCTATTGATTTAGATTCAGATGCGATTGTATCTTTAAATGAAGATTATACAAATCACTTGGGAAGTATGATAAATCATTTTATTGAAGACAACGGGCTAACATTAATTGATACCGTTTGCTCTCATGGACATACTATTTTTCATAAACCAGAAGATCAATACACCTTTCAAATTGGTAATTTACGAAAACTAGCAGGAATAATAAATCAAAAAGTAGTTTGTGATTTTAGAATTCAAGATGTTGCTTTTGGGGGGCAAGGCGCCCCATTAGTTCCTATTGGAGATAAATTATTATTTCATGATTTTGATTTTTGTTTAAATCTTGGTGGTTTTGCAAATGCTTCCTTTGAAGTTAACAACGAAAGAATAGCGTTCGATATTTGCCCGGTAAATATAGTTTTGAATCATTATGTAAAACCTCTGGGTTTAGATTTTGACAACAATGGAGAGTTATCTTCAACAGGAGTTATTAATGAAAAATTGCTCACTAGGTTAAATGCTTTAGAGTTTTATAAAAAAGTGCACCCAAAATCGTTAGGTTTAGAATGGGTTAAATCAGATATATTTCCTTTAATCGACTTCATTAATCTTGAAACTAAAGATATACTCAAAACATTTGTAGAGCATATAGCAATTCAAATTGCTCAAGAAATCAACAGATTAGGCGTAGTTAAACTCCTTTTCTCGGGTGGTGGTGTTTATAATTTGTTTTTAATTGAGCGTATTGCTCATTACTCAAAATCTGAAATAACCATACCATCAAAGGAAATTATAGAATATAAAGAAGCACTAATTTTTGGGTTTCTTGGGATATTAAAGCTTAGAAATGAAGTGAATTGTTTAAGTAGTGTAACTGGAGCTAAATTCAATCATAGCTCGGGTGAAATATTTCTTCCATAAAATTCAACTATTATAATATGTATGGATTTTTAGTTTTTTATATTTGTTATTATTAATAATTAAAACGCTTTCAAAATGAATCAGCTTTAGCTACACAATGAAGAAGATATTAGAGGAATGAGTAAAAGTTAAAGAAGAATCAATTTTAAAAAGAAATGAAAGAATTATTAAGCAAATACGAAAATAAAAATCCAGAAATAGTTTTTAATTGGAAAGATCCAGAGACTGAAGCCGAAGGGTGGACCGTTATTAATTCTTTGCGAGGAGGTGCTGCTGGCGGTGGTACAAGAATGCGTAAAGGATTGGATATGCATGAAGTTTTGTCTTTAGCAAAAACTATGGAAGTTAAGTTTACCGTATCAGGACCAGCCATTGGAGGGGCAAAATCTGGAATAAATTTTGATCCTAAAGACCCTCGTAAAAAAGGCGTTTTAGAACGTTGGTATAAGGCAGTTTCCCCATTGCTTAAAAGTTATTATGGAACTGGTGGTGATTTAAACGTTGACGAGATTCATGAAGTAATTCCGATTACAGAAGAATCTGGTGTTTGGCATCCGCAAGAAGGTGTTTTTAACGGACATTTTAAACCTACTGAGGCAGATAAGATTAACCGTATAGGTCAACTTCGTCATGGTGTGATTAAAGTTATCGAAAACCCTATATATTCACCTGATGTTTCTAGAAAATACACGGTAGCAGATATGATTACAGGTTTTGGTGTTGCTGAAGCTGTTAAACAATATTATAGTATTTATGGCGGATCTATAGAAGGAAAGCGAGCGGTTGTTCAAGGATTTGGTAATGTAGGTGCCGCTGCTGCTTTTTATCTATCCCAAATGGGAGCTAATGTTGTAGGTATTATTGATATTGCTGGAGGTTTAATAAAAGAAGAAGGGTTTACATTTGAAGAAATCATAAAGTTGTTTCAAGACAAAACAGGAAACACTTTAGAAAGTGATAATTTGATTCCTTTCAATGAAATCAATGAGAAAATATGGTCTTTAGAAACAGAGATATTTGCACCTTGTGCGGCATCAAGGTTAATTACTAAAGCGCAAATAGATAGTCTAATTATTGGTGGCTTAGAAGTGATATCTTGTGGAGCAAACGTGCCTTTCGCAGATAAGGAAATTTTCTTTGGGCCAATTATGGAGTATACAGATAATAAGGTGAGTTTGATACCAGATTTTATTTCAAATTGCGGAATGGCAAGAGTATTTGCTTATTTTATGGAAAGACGTGTGAAGATGACAGATGAAGCAATCTTTAATGATACATCGGACATCATAAGAAAGGCTATTGAAAAGGTGTATAACCAACATCATCAAAAAACAGAGATTAGTAAAAACGCATTTCAAATTGCGTTGAGTCAACTCATATAATTAACAAACCAAAATAATATGGAAGCAGCAATCATCATTGTATTTGTAATAGGCTATTTAGCTATTACTCTAGAGCATAGTATTAAAATTGATAAGCTGATTCCAGCTCTGGTCATGATGGCCATTAGTTGGGCATTAATTTCTTTAGGGATTGATAATTTTCCAGAGTGGTTTGATTCTGCAAATCATGGACTTGTTGATGGCTATGGAGCTCTAGATCATGACCACAAAATGCATCTCATGGAAGAAACGTTGTTGCACCATTTAGGTAAAACGGCTGAAATTTTAGTGTTTCTATTAGGCGCAATGACCATTGTTGAAATCATTGATTATTTTGATGGATTTTCAACAATAAAAGGGTTTATTAAAACTAAGAGTAAAGTTAAAATACTATGGTTTTTTACTATTCTGGCATTTATTCTATCTGCTATAATAGATAATTTAACAGCAACTATTGTACTTATATCGATTCTTCAAAAAATTATAAAAGATAGAAGTGTTCGTATTTGGTTTGCCGGTTTAATCATTATTGCAGCTAATGCAGGAGGAGCTTGGTCACCAATTGGAGATGTTACTACTACTATGCTTTGGATTGGAAATAAAGTGAGTACAGGGAGTTTAATAGGATATTTGTTGCTGCCTTCATTAGTGTGTATGGTGATACCAACATTAATAGCTTCATTTTTACCTGCATTTAAAGGCGACCTTGCAGAAGAAGTAGAAGAAGAAGAGAAGCCAAAAAGTAGGTTTAGTTCAACCATGTTGTATTTAGGATTATTAGCAATTGTATCTGTTCCTGTATTTAAAGTAGTTACGCACTTACCTCCTTATGTTGGTATGATGTTGGCACTTGGTATTGTTGCGACTTTTGCTGAAATATATAGTAATTCAAAATTTAGCATGACACATATTGATTCTTCTGAAAGCGATGCTCATGCACATCATAGTCCAGTACATCATTCATTATCAAAAATTGAATTGCCAAGTATCCTATTTTTCTTAGGAATACTAATGGCAGTTGCTGCTCTAGAATCTTTAGGTTTGTTGTTTGGATTTGCAACAACTTTAAAAGAGACTACACCAATGATAGGTACAGAAATGGCAGGAACAGAAGTTTCAGATCTGGTAGTCCTTTTATTAGGAGTAGGATCAGCTGTAATAGATAATGTACCTTTAGTGGCAGCGAGTTTAGGAATGTTTTCAGAGCCAATGGATGACCAATTATGGCATTTCATAGCCTTTTCGGCAGGGACAGGTGGAAGTATGTTAATTATAGGTTCAGCTGCAGGAGTAGTCGCTATGGGAATGGAGAGAATAGATTTTTTCTGGTATCTCAAAAAGATTTCTTGGTTGGCACTTTTAGGGTTTTTAGGAGGTTCGTTAGTGTTCTTATTTACCAGAACACTATTCTAAAATACTTTAATCAGAAATCCATCGTTATTATTCAAAATCTAACAATATAATTATATGTTAAGTACATCGATTCTAAAAGCTGTTCAGGATGGAACAGAGTTAATTACTGATGGAGAATCTACAGAAAAAACGCTCTCTATTGTAGAGCTAATAAAAAGTGGAGGCACAGCGGGGCAAGTTATTATTTTAGTACTATTTGTATTATTAATAGTAGCAAGTTATATTTATTTTGAGCGCATATTTGCTATTAAAGCCGCGTCTAAAATCGATACTAATTTCATGAATCAAATTAAGGACCATGTCTCTAATGGTAAAATTGATTCTGCTCAAGTATTGTGTGCTCAAGTAAATTCACCGGTATCCAGATTAATTAATAAAGGGATTACCCGGATTGGGAAACCTTTAGAAGATATTAATACTGCTATTGAGAATGCTGGTAAATTAGAAGTTTACGGCTTAGAGAAAAATGTTAGTGTACTCGCTACTATTTCGGGAGCTGCACCAATGATAGGATTTTTGGGAACAGTTGTTGGTATGATATTGGCAATATTTGAGTTAGCCAACGCTGGAGGACAAATAGATATTGAATTATTATCTAAGGGCTTGTATACAGCAATGACAACTACGGTAGCAGGACTTATTGTTGGTATTGTTGGCTATATAGCATATAATCATTTGGTAGTTAGAACGAATAAGGTTATTCACCAAATGGAAGCACATTCTGTTGAGTTTTTAGACCTTCTTAACGAACCTATGTAATATGGATTTTAAAGGAAGAAATAAAGTAACACCTGAATTCAATATGTCGTCAATGACAGATATTGTATTTCTGTTGTTAATATTTTTTATGTTGGCTTCTACCTTAGTTTCGGTAAATGCAATTGATATTTTGCTGCCTAAGGCAAGTGGAAAAACAGAGAATAAAAAGTCTGTTTCGGTAAGTATAAAGAAAGATTTGACCTATTATATAGATCAAAAGAGAGTGGGAGAAAGTGTTTTAGAAAGTCAGCTTAAAGAATTACTTGCAAACGAATCGGCACCTACTATTGTTTTGAGAGCAGAGAAATCTGTTCCTGTTGATAATGTGGTTAAAGTTATGGATATAGCCAACAGGAATAAGTTTAAAGTTATATTGGCGGTCAAGCCTAACTAAAAGTGACATAATAAAGTTACGATGAAACGATATTTTAAGACCAAACATGAAAAAGATTCCGCAAGGATTACAACATTAATTGCTGTGATTTTAGTATTGCTAATCTTTATAGTAGGGCCTAAATATATGGATCCACCTTTAGAGTATGGCGTTGCGGTTAATTTTGGAACAACGGATTTTGGAAGCGGAAGAGTACAGCCTAAAAAACCGATAAAATCACAACCTAAAGAAATTAAACAACCTCAAAAGGTTGAGGAATCAAAACCTGAAACTGCTAAACCTCAAGAAACAAAGGAGAAGGTGCTTACGCAGGATGAGATTGAAAGTATTGCTATAAAAAAGCAAGAGGCAGTTGAAGCTAAAAAGAAAGCTATAGCTGAAGCCGAAGCAAAAAAAGAAGCAGAGCGTATTGAGCGTTTAAAAAGAGAACAGGATGCGAAAAAGAAACGACTTGACGATTTAATTGGTGGTATTGGAAAATCTGATGGTACTGAAACAGGAGGTGAAGGCGATGATAATCGAGCGGGTGATAAAGGGCAATTAAACGGCGATCCTTATGCGCCGAGTTATTTTGGTGAGCCAGGTGCTGGCGGTGGAGGTACAGGATACGGTTTACGCGGTCGTGGAAGACCATCAAAATCTAAAGTACTCCCAGAGTGTGACGAAGAGGGTAGTGTTGTTGTTGAAATTCATGTAAATAGACAAGGGAGAGTTATAAGAGCTATACCTGGTAAAAAAGGAACTACAGGCGTGAGTTGTCTATATGAAGCTGCAAAAAAAACAGCCATGACCTACAAATGGCCAGCCAATTCTAAAGCACCTAGTAATCAGGTTGGTTTTGTGGTGATAAACTTCAGTGTAACACAATAGAATGAACTATACAGATACTGTAAATTGGATGTTTAATCAACTTCCAATGTATCAAAACAAAGGTAAATCTGCATATAAAGAAGACCTTAGCAACACAGTTTTGCTTGCCAAACATCTTGATAATCCGGAACACAAATTTAAATCTATTCATGTAGCTGGAACTAATGGAAAAGGTTCTACGAGCCATATGCTGGCTTCTGTTTTACAAGAAGCTGGATATAATGTTGGATTATATACTTCACCACATCTTAAAGATTTTAGGGAACGGATTAAAATAAATGGCAATTATATAAGCAAGCAGTTTGTTATTCAATTTATTAAGTGGAATAAATTGTTTTTTGAAACCAATGCCTTATCTTTTTTTGAGATGACTGTAGGTTTGGCTTTTGATTATTTTGCCAAACAAAATGTTGATATTGCTATAATAGAAGTGGGTTTGGGAGGAAGACTAGACTCTACAAATATTATTTCACCGGAAGTTTCTGTTATTACTAATATTGGTATAGACCACACTCAGTTTTTAGGAAATACAATACAAGAAATTGCAAAAGAAAAAGGCGGTATTATTAAAGCTAATATCCCGATAGTTATTGGTGAAACCCATAGAGAGACTGAGCCTATTTTTACTGATTTGGCTAAATTGGTTAAAGCTCCAATTTATTTCGCTGATCAATTACTGAAAGATGAGTTTGAATCTGATTTAAAAGGAAGTTATCAAAAGCATAATATTAAGACAGCTGTTTGTGCAATAAATGAATTACAAAAGAAGGGCTTTGAGGTTTCTGGGGATGGCTTAGAAAAAGGGCTATTAAATGTGGTAAAAAATACTGGGTTATTAGGTCGTTGGCAAATACTTCAAGAAAACCCTAAGGTTATTTGCGATACAGCGCATAATAGGGAAGGCCTAAGTTTGGTAATGAAACAACTAACTGAAGAGACTTATAATGAGTTGCATTTTGTTGTGGGCATGGTGAACGATAAGAATTTGGATACTATTATTGATTTATTCCCTAAGACCGCAACGTATTATTATTGTAAACCAAATATTTTGCGTGGATTAGAAGCGAGTATATTACAAGTGCGCTTTGCTGAAAAAGAGTACAAAGGAAACCTCTATAATTCTGTTGTTGAAGCGCTTGAATCTGCAAAAAGAGCAGCTAAAAAAGAGGACTTAATTTATGTTGGAGGAAGTACTTTTGTGGTGGCTGAAATTATTTAGAATTTTATTTAAAAATGTTTGCCAGATTAAAAAACTGACTTATATTTGCAGTCCAATTTAGAGGGCGCATAGCTCAGTTGGTTCAGAGCACTTGGTTTACACCCAAGGGGTCGGGGGTTCGAATCCCTCTGCGCCCACAACAAACACATTCCCGATGCATTTATGTATCGGGATTTTTTGTTTTATAAGCTTGATGAAATGGCTTTTTACTTAATTCAGATTCTGTAAGTGTAAATAATTTTTTATGAAAGTAGGAATGCTAATAGTTTATTAATATCTTGTAATTAATATGATAATTAAAGACATTAAAGGTGCGTATCAAGATATTTTTAAATCATATTTTAATGCATCATTAGAAGATCATATTAAGAAATTTATTGAGCTCGATGTCTACTTGCCTTACAGTTCAACTTTTTTTTGTGTAACCAATACTCAAAATCTCACGTTCGAATATATAAGTAAAAACATGCATGCCTGTCTTGGATTAGATAAGGATTTGTTACAGAGACGAGGAATGCGTTATTTTTGGAGTAGGATTCATCCAGATGATGTTGACCATTGGTTAAGTGCTCTTAATGAACTCATGAATTTTACTCTAAACAAAGTGTCGTTGGAGGACAGGATTAAGATGAGTTATACATGGAATTACCGTGTAAAAAACTCCAATGGTATTTATGTTAATGTAGTTCAGAATACAACACCGCTTGAATTTGACGCCAATGAAAAACCTATAATTGGTTTGGCTCATTATACAATTTTGGATAGTGAAATAAAAATGCAAGTGTGCGCTAGTGCGAAACTATTGAATAAAAATAACGAGTACGAGACTGTATATTTTAATAATTTTACACAAAAATTATTATCTGAAGGTGTAAGTAAAAGGGAACGCGATATTATTCGATTATTAGTTTTAAATTATTCAAGTAAGGATATTGGTAAAAAACTAAACATTAGTACTAATACTGTAAATACGCATCGAAGAAATATATTACAAAAACTAAACATATCCTCAACAGGGGAACTTATTGGTATGCTTAAGATGAATATAAATATTATCTAATTCTATTATTATTGGAGGACAAATGAAACATAAAAAATACTTAATTTAAGTATTGTGAGATTGTTTAATGATTAATAAATTTACAATGCTATTAATTAGTTCTTAGGAGAATTATAAGAATGTCTATTTAAATATTTGCTCTTTGTGTAGGTATAAGAATAGACATTTTTTGTGAATATTAATTTTTGATGAAATTTGAGAAATTGGAATAACTAAGGAGCAGTAAGCTCAATATTCACTAAATTAATTCCAAAATACGTTCTAGGGCCATTCCCCTTGACCCTTTAATAAGTATTGTGCTATTTTCAATATTATGTATTAATAAGGCAGACTTTAAGTCTTCAAAAGTTTTAAAGAGCTGCACATTGGAAGATTCAATGTTTGCATTGTAAAAATTTTTACCAACTAGATATATACTATCAATATTTAATTTTGCGGCATAGTCGGCGATGTTTTTATGCTCTTGTTTAGCTTCAAGCCCTAATTCGAACATATCCCCAAGTATGGCTGTTTTGTTTCGGGACTCCAGATTATTAAGATTATCAAGGGCTGCCATCATACTGGTGGGATTGGCATTATAGGCGTCTAAAATGATTCTGTTTGAGCCTTTGTCAATAACCTGTGATCTATTATTTTCTGGAATATAACTTTTTATAGCCAGCCTTATATCAATTTCACTAACTTCAAAATAATGACCAATTGCAATTGCTGCCGAAATATTATTGAAGTTGTATGTGCCGATTAACTGACTCTTAATAATTGTATTATTAAATTTAGAGATTACAAAAGGATTGTCATCGACTAAAGTTATAGCACACTTATCGTCCTGTTCAATGCCAAAAGCATAGTAATTATTGTAATTATCGAGCTGCTTTACCTGAGTGTCATCTTCATTATTTATAAAGATGAGTTTGTTGTTATCTTTTAAATGTGTGTACAATTCACTTTTCCCTTTAATAACACCTTCTATACTACCAAAACCTTCGAGATGTGCTTTTCCGAAATTAGTGATATAGCCGTAATCTGGATTAGCGATATTGCATAAATGCTTTATTTCGTTTAGGTGATTAGCGCCCATCTCTACAACACCAATTTCTGTATCCTTGGTCATAGATAACAAGGTAAGAGGTACACCTATATGGTTGTTTAAATTGCCAACTGTAGCCGTTGTGTTATATTTTTTTTGCAAAACGGTATTGATGAGTTCTTTAGTTGTGGTCTTGCCATTGCTCCCAGTTAAGGCTATTATTTTAATGTCTAGATAATTTCTATGGACTTTTGCTAATTGTTGTAATGTAATTAAAGTGTCTTCTACTAATATGTAATTCTCGTTAATAGCAAATTCAGATTCATCTACTACTGCATATTTAGCACCTTTTTCTATCGCGGTTTTGGCAAAGATGTTACCGTTAAAATTTTCACCTTTAAGAGCAAAGAACATACAGTTATTGGTGATTTTACGAGTGTCTCTACAAATTGTATTAGACTCTAAAAATAATTGATGCAATGCGTGTATGTTCATAGATTAAATGTAATAAAAAAGTCCTAACGAAAACGCTAGGACTTTGATTTTATAATCTTAAAGATTTTAATTTTTCTTTTTGTTCTTTGATTTTGATTTAGAACCAAGTCTCGACATAGCACATCTAAATCCAATATAGTCTGTTGCCATATCCTGAGGGAAGTATCGTCTTTGTGCTGGATCTAACCAATAGGCTTGGTCTTTCCATGAACCACCTTTATACACACGAACTTCATCATTAATTAAAGATGTTCTGGTATTATCTTTATCGTATTCTCTAATGATTTTACCTGAAGAATCTCTTTCTACATTATGCTTAGGAGCATTGTACATTTTACTTGTTAAGGCTGATGTTTCTTGACTTTCATCTTCGTCATTAAAACTTTCAAAGTTACGTGAAGACCTTTTATCTCCATCTCTAAAGTTTCTGTTGTCACTAGTAGAGAAATTGTTTCTTAAATAGGTTTCGTTTTCATCAACACCAACTTGTAAAATTTCGCCAGGTAAATTTCTAGCAATCACTTTACCATTACTTAAGGTGTCGTAAACAATATCGTTTATAGTTACAATTTTAACAGAGCCATCTTCATTAATGGCATTTTTAGTATATACATTACCACGATAGTAATTAAAGTCGTTAAACTCGTCATCTACAATTGGTCTATAGACATCTGCAACCCATTCGGCAACATTACCAGCCATGTCATATAAGCCATGGTCGTTAGGAGCATAAGTTTTTACTGCTGCAGTAATATCTGCACCATCGTCAGACCATCCTGAAATTCCGCCGTAATCTCCTTTTCCTTGTTTAAAGTTAGCCATTTGATCGCCACGAACTTTACGTTTTCCTGAACGTGTATATTGACCATCCCAAGGATATTTTTTACGCCCTCTATATACATTATAACTTCTTAGTTCGGTTAAACCAAGTGCTGCATATTCCCACTCAACTTCAGTAGGTAATCTATATTCAGGAGAAATAATACCTGAGCTTCTATTTGCATATACGTTAATAGTGTCTCCAGCTGCTGTAGTCTGGACTCTTTTTCGACTGGACGCAGGCTTTGTAAGACTGTCATTACCTCCGTAGGTTTGAGTTGGAGCATTAATATATGTATCTGTATTAAAGTTAGCTTCTGCAGTAGCTGTATGTCTAGCTCCTCTTTCTAAATAACCAGCCTTTTCGAGATACATTTCGTTAACTCTGTCTGTACGCCAACTCGCGTACTCTACAGCTTGAATCCAGCTTACGCCGACAACAGGGTATTCTGCATATCCTGGATGACGTAAATAGTTATTAGTCATCATTTCGTTATATCCTAAACGATTTCTCCAAACTAAAGTATCTGGTAAAGCACCATTATATATAGCTTTAAAATTTGGGTCTTCTGGTGGATAAACACGTTTAATCCAATCAAGGTATTCCATATACATCATATTGGTAACCTCTGTCTCATCCATATAGAAAGACTGTACATGCTGTTGATTTGGAGAATTATTCCAATCATGCATCACATCATCTTGTACTTTTCCCATAGTAAACGTTCCACCTTCAACAAATGTTAATCCTGGGGAAGTTTCTTGCTCTTTAAAGCTCGTATTGTACTGAAATCCGCCTTCTTTAGCGTTAATATTCCAGCCTGTAGCTCTAGAACTGTTCTTAGAACTTGATGATTTCTTACAACTAAACATTGATAAAGAAAGTGCTAGAACTAGCATTATTCTTAGTGTTGCGGTGTTTTTCATATCCATACTTTTTAAGTAAGTCAGTTAAATATTTGGTCTTGCAATATAGTAATTAAAGATAATAACACAAGGTTTTTTTGATAAAAAAGTGTATTTCATCCTATTTTTTATGCATAACATCGGATTTTTTTACTTTCTAACCTTAAATTTTGTTACTCTAAAACGCTAATTGTACTGATTTATTATTGTAATTTTGATTTTAATTAAAACTGCAATACTATCCTTAATTAACCGACGTTAATTGTAAGTAAGTGCGCTTAATTAATACCAACAAAAAAGGGTTAAAATACTTATTGTGTTAAACCTACATTTAAATATACGCCTACAGATGAAAAAAAGTTTTTTTGCATTATTTTTTTTATCAGTCTTTCTATGTTATTCCCAGCAAAAACAATTTAATATTGAATGGAAAGGGACTAAAACGTTATCTACATCATCATCTACGATAGAGGTGCCTTGGTTTAATGAAGCGAATTTTAGTTTTGACGATGTCACAGGATTGAAGTTTGTAACACAATGGGAGTCCAATCAGCTCATTAATGAAAGTTCAGTAGTAATAACTAATATTAGATATGCTCCAATATCAAGAACTGAGCTTAAGGATGTTGATCTTAAAACCATACCTAATCAAGTTACTTCAGCATTTAAAAATACAAATGCTAGGAGTAAACAATATGCTTATTTATAAGTATCTCCAATAATTAATGACAATGGTGTTTATAAAAAAGTACTGGGGTTTACTTTAGTATATAACACAACTAATATTAATAGAATAAGCGCAATGTCTAGAGTTGTTAGTAATTCTGTATTAAACCAAGGGAGTTGGTATAAATTTTATATTGATAAAACTGGAGTTTTTAGGCTTTCGAAGAATTTTTTGAATAATTTAGGGATTAATACCAATAATATTGACCCTAGAACAATTAGAGTTTTTGGTCAAGGCGGAGTAATGTTGCCTTTGGAGAATGCTATGTTTTATCCTAAAGATTTAACTGAGAATGCTATAAAATTTGTTGGTGCCGAGGATGGCGTATTTAATAC
>JQIA01000939.1_pt1 | contig 15494 bp, 11 predicted proteins | sample 811431 | NCBI WGS metagenome assembly JQIA01 (sample SAMN02998118, study PRJNA258478) | marine sediment metagenome | biome: marine; feature: seafloor; material: sediment; isolation source: oil-polluted sediment collected from 3 locations (0.5 km, 0.7 km and 0.9 km)... | place: USA: Gulf of Mexico ... | reverse complement strand
AAACTACGGATACACACTGTCATTTGTACGTATTATCTCTTTTTACTATATTTTTTATGCAACGTTGGGGTTAACAGTGTGAGTATTTAATTTCTGCATTTGGTTAAAGCGGGGTGGGTTTTCCCGGATCTTTGAAAACAGGAGGCAAAGATCCGGGAAAGCTGAAAGCGGTTAACTTTTAGAAGTCCGTAAAATCATCATTTTTTTTGGGATTTCTTTTTTCGCCAGGCGAAATTGTCACGTTGTTTTGTGCAAGCATTTTAGTGCTACCTGTTTTAGAGAACCTTGTTGAACCGTCATTCGGCTCACTTTTTCCGGTGACCAGTGTAACAAGTCCACTCACATAACCTCGAAGCTGTTCTGCCTGTGCACTCATTTCCTCTGATGCTGATGCCGATTCTTCCGCATTGGCAGCATTCTGTTGAACGGCATTTTCCATTGTGGAAATGGCTTTATTAATCTGTGCGATTCCATCAGACTGTTCACTGGAGGCCTGGGATATTTCTGCTACAAGGTCTCCGACTTTTCCCGTACTGTCTGACACTTTGCTGAAAGCTTCATTGGTGTTAGATACAAGCTTTGAACCGTCACCTATCTTTTTAACGGTTCCTTCAATCAGTTCTGCTGTATTTTTAGCTGCGTTCGCTGCCCGCATGGCAAGATTTCTAACCTCATCAGCTACAACGGCAAAACCGGCACCGGCTTCACCTGCCCGGGCAGCTTCAACCGCTGCGTTTAATGCAAGTAGATTTGTCTGGAATGCAATTTCATCAATGGTCTTGATGATTTTTGATGTGTCATCACTGGCCTTTGATATATCATCCATGGAATGGGTCAACTCTTCCATTGACTGGTTGGCTGTATTGATTACCTGATTTGCCTCTTTCATTAGAATATCAGCCTGACCTGCATTTTGGGCGTTCTGTTTGGTCATGGATGACATTTCTTCTATGGAGGCAGATGTCTCTTCAATCGATGCGGCCTGTTCTGAAGCGCCTGCGGCCATGGATTGGCTGGATGAAGAAATCTGGGTTGATGCAGTTGCAATCTGGTCGGCGCCCATACCGAGATCCTGAGCGATTTTGTTTAATGGGTTTGCAATACCATTTGCGATAAGGATGACAATAACCAACAGGATTATAAGGGATATGATGCCGATTAATATTGAAGCATACATGATTCCGTTTGCTTTTTCTAAAACCTTATCCATGGGAATGTTGATTAGAAAAGACCAGGGGGTTACCGTCTGTCCCAGGTTTACGGGTACAAACACCCGTTTTATATCACTTTTTATTGTTTCAGAATAATCATCCTGGATAATCATTTTGCCAGACCGGATTGCCTCTTTTGCCTCTTCCCATTCAGGTGATGTTCCGGTATTCTTACCAATTTTCATTGCGTCAACATGGGCAACATAGATACCGGAGTTTGAAATTAAAGCAGCATTGCCGGTCTCGAAAGGCTTGATCTTCTTAACCAGCGTGGAAAAGCTCTCCAGAGCAAAATCAATTCCTGCAACGCCGGCTACCCTGCCATTGAACTTAATGGGGACAACCACGCTTGTAAGCAACACGTCTTCCCCCCCGATGGGATATAAATAGGGCTCAACTATGGTTTCTACTCCCGAACGTAAAGCCAAAAGGTAATAATCCCCGGTGCCATCCTTGTCATAATCTATCAACGCGTCTAACGCAATTGTATCACCGTCTCTATACCAGTACGGAATATATCGCCCTGTTGTATCATGGCCGGCGGTGCCTGCAAAGTCCTTGTCCCGGCCGTCCAGAGAATCCGGTTCCCAGCAGGTCCATACACCAAGAAAACGTGGATTATCTTCCAGAACCTGTATAAGGACTTTATCAAGACTCTTACGATCCGGTACAGTTTTACTTTTTTTTAGCCCGGTAAAGACCTGTGCCAGAGTTCGGGATGCATCCAGAGCCATATCTATCTCTGATTTAACCACGGCGCTGTATCTGTAGGCCATCTGTTCTGCCTTATCCAAAGCCTCTGTTTTTGCCATGTTGCCGGCCTTAATGGCGACAAATGTAATTGTGACAGCAAGGGCAAGAAAAGCGACGGTGCAAATAGATAATAGCATTCTGTTTTTTAGACTGAACTTTTTAAGCATAATTTTTCTCCATGGGTGATAAAAATAAATATTTTCTTAAGACTTTGTAGGTTACAGGCACACATTCGGGAATGAATTTTTGATGGTCGTATTCAATTTCCAGCCAGCGGATTGTATTTTTGCGAAAGAGATTTTTCGCATTCGGGTATAATCGCACGGTGTGCTGTATGGTTTTTCTTGCCTGTTTTAAACCGTTGATACAAGGCGTAACTGTTTTGAGAAAATCACGCTGCTGTTAGCGGAATAGAAAAACAAGTTTGTCGTTGATCCTGTAAATCAATCAAAATTATTGATCTGCAGACCATTCAAATTGTGTAAAATATTTCTTATTATCACAAATTTATGCGATATTTGTCAATAAATGTTTTTTAGATCAGATGAATGTTGCTACTCTGATTGACAGGCATAAACCTGCTGGGAAAGTTGTCCGGTGGAAAGACATTAGTTTGTAAACTTTTTAAAAAATTATGACCATAAGTCTATAAAAAGGCGATTATTATCTAAAATTGACTGCACGGTAACATGACTTCATTTGGCCTTTTTGTTGACAGAATCTCAATGTTATTATTTTTATAATATAGTCCTGACGAATAGCAGATAATTACTGCTTGTTTTTGGTCTGGGATTATCTTAAGTAATCCCAGACCTGTGTCTATATCATTGCAGAAATTAAGCCGTATGGTAACTTCACAGCCACTACTTCACCCCGTGCACAAGCTGTTCCTTCCACCGAGAGAATTGTTGAAATGACTACTTTTTTATCAGTGCTTTTTGTTATCTGTGACCGGAGTTCAAGCTTTTTCCCTGTTGGTGCAGGCGCTAAAAAATCGACATGGAGTGAACCGGTTACGAAACCGAATTCCGGTTTATCTTCCATTGAATGACCGGCATCACGAATGGTGGCCGCTACTGCAGTGCCGATACTGTGACAATCAATGATTGATGCCATCAAACCACCATAGACATAACCCTGAAAAGCAAGGTGAAAGTCCTTCGGCTCATATACGCAGACGCTTTCGTCGCCATTCCAGTAACTTTTTATTTTTAGTCCATGATCATTCAGGGTTCCGCAGCCATAGCAATGGCTGACTTTATCCGGATAATAGTCTTGAAAAGCTTTTTCAGTCATACTCAAACCTCCCTTAATTCAGTTGAAAAATAGTATTGGTTACATTAATATGTTTTGTTTACTATAGCTGCGTATATTCCGTATATGCCCGATTGCGCATATATTATGACAATTGATGCAAAAATACAGATGCTTTATATAGTAAAATACGAAAGTCTGGTGTTGGATGAATTGAAAAAAATTGAACCCTAATAAGAAACAGGTGCGATTAATGAAACCGGTAGTTGAAATTGCAATCTCGTTTATTTTACAGATGTTACGATACCTCTCAAGTATTGGGATAGACCCTGAAGCATTTCTTGAGGAGGCTGGTTGTAATATAGCGCAAGCTGATTCGCCTGACAGCAGGGTTTCAATTCAGCAGTTTTATCGTATCCAGGAAAAGGCATTGCTGGTAACCGAAGATAAGACTTTCGGGCTTCACCTTGGCGAGTTTGCAGAGGCCGGCAGTTGGTCAATTTTAGGATATATCATCATGAATTGCAGTACACTTTCAGGAGCTCTTGAGAGAATTTGCCGATATCAGGAGGTCGTAGGTAATTTTATTCAGGTTGCTATGACTGAAAATGACAATCAGGTAATCCTTACTTTTGACGTAATAATGCCTGATTCAAAAAATATTCGGCATTGTTACGAAGCAGCCGTTTCAAGTGTTGTGAATATGATCAGATCTGTTGTCGGAAAAGACGTTCAATTCAACAGTATTTCATTTCAACATGACCCCGCTGATAACCTTAATGAATATAATCGTATACTGGCTTGCCCTGTTTTATTTAATCAAAATGCAACCCGGATAGTATTCGATAAAAAGGACCTTGGAACGCCTATTTCAATGCATAATCCAACACTGCTTGAGCTGTTCGAGCAGCATGCAAAACAGCATATCGATTTAATCAATTCCGATAACTATTACACCAGGAAAGTAAATGCTCTTATTCTTGAATGGCTGGCCGATGGGACACCGGGTATAGATAAGGTCGCAAAAGAACTTTTTTTAAGTGTCCGTAGTTTGCAGACAAGACTGAATGAGGAGGGGGTCACATTTCGCCAGCTTATCGAAACTATTCGTAAGGAGCTTGCCACATGCTATTTGAAAGAAAAACATTTTTCGATTGATGATATAACCTACCTGTTAGGGTTTGCAGAGCCAAGTATTTTCAGAAAGACTTTTAAAAAATGGACCGGTGTAACCCCCGGACACTATCGTAACGGTTTACATAAAAGAGGTCGGGACTATGTAGCCTGATAATACATCTGCATCAATTGTCATATTTTTTGCACATTTGGACATATACAGCCCCACTGTTTATATATTATATACTTTGTAAGTATTTGATTTGTTGGGTTCAACTTAAATTTCCCAAAATATGTATAAAGGACTAAAAAGATGATTGAGAAAAATATCAATGGTGTTACTTTTTTAACGGGACAATGGCCTCTATCCTCCGACAAAGCAACAGTTGTTTTTATTCATGGTGCTGGTGATTCGGCTTTTTTCTGGGAAAATCAGATTAAAGGTTTGTCAGACGAAATGAATGTTATTGGTATTGATTTGGCGGGACATGGCAGGAGTACCACCCCCGGAATGGAAACAATAGATGATTATGCCGGTATGGTTGACAATTTTATAAAAGAAACAAACATTCCTGCACCTATACCCTGCGGGCTCAGTATGGGCGGTGCAATTGTCCTTCAACTTCTCCTTGATGGTGAGTCTGATTATAAAGCTGGCATAACAATTAATTCAGGGGCAAGGTTAAAAGTCATGCCGATGATTTTTGAAATGATTAACAATGATTTTCAGGGATATGTCAATTCCATGGGGGGATTCGCTGTCTCAGAAAAAACAGATAAATCAAAATTTGAGCATCTCATTGAGGATCTGGCGAAAATGTCACCCGAAATCGTAAATAATGATTTTAAAGCATGTGATTCTTTTAATATTATGGATCGACTTGAGGAAATATCGGTTCCGGTTCTTGTTCTGACTGCTGAAGATGATAAGCTTGCCCCGCCAAAATATGGAGAGTTTCTGGCAGAAAAAATTAATAATTCAAGCCATGTTCAAATAAGCAATGCCGGGCACATGTCACCGGTTGAAAATCCAGATGAAGTCAATGCTGCAATTAAGGCGTTTTTGAACGATTTTATATAATAATTTCTGGTGTATAAAAGAATTATTATAACCCCTCTGTCATATGATTTAAAATATCACCCAGTCCCCCATGGATACTGGAAATATAATAGATATTAATAAATATCTATTATGTTTCTTCTGAGAAATAAAAGTAGACAATCCCCTTGCTCTCCGTTTAACCTTTGTTATTTTTTGAATATTGTGTCATATTTTATGTATTCCAAAGTGCTTTACGACCTTTTCGAAATAACGCTGCGATTTCTTTTTTGAGGATTGGAACGTTAAATAAATATAAATCCCATAAAGCAAAATATCAAATACGTATAAATTACTTCAGGTATATCATTAATGGATAAATCTCTGCCGGAATTTGTGAATAATCAAAGACGCCGTAGTTTATATCGCTTTACGATTTTAGCGCTGCTTTCATTTCAACTTCCCATTGCCGTTGCTTATTTATCTATATATTTTGATATTGCAACGTATAGTTATATCGATATAAATTATGCCTATCTGGCTTTTATTATTACGAATATGTCTGCATTAACAATTATCAGAATAAAAAAACAAATCACAAAAACCTTTATCAATCTTATGCTTTATCTACAGGTTTTTGTTACTTTAATTATTGCAACGTATGTCGTTTATGTAATTGCTGAGCAACGTCAGTATGTACCGGTAGGAATGCTTGCAATATTAATCTTTATTTTTATCCAATCAACGCTCAGAGTCTCTTTAATTGCGCTTTTATTCTGTGTGTTACTTTATCTTTCAACAGCCTATATCGGTATTAATTATGGCGGGCAACCAGGCTATTTTGTGGGTGAAATTCTGTATATTATGGTGTTTGTGCCTGTTTGTATTTTTATCGCTTATATGTCAAGAATAATGCAGGATCAGCAAAAGAAACTCAAAAAAGCCAGCTCGAATCTTAAAATCACCCATGCCGAACTTGAAGCCCAAAACGAAAAGACGATGGAGAGCATACGATATGCAGAATTGATCCAGCGGTCGCTGCTGCCGGGTATAGAAAGAATTAAGGCCGTCAGCCCTGACAATATGTTTATCTGGATGCCTAAAGATATTGTGGGAGGGGATATTTTCTATACCTATGCTGATCCGGAAATTAGCATAATCGCCCTGATGGATTGTACGGGCCACGGAGTTCCCGGTGCATTTTTGACAATGATTGTCTATTCTGAAATACGAAAAATAATCATGGATGAAGTCTGTCGTGACCCTTCTGAAATATTAAAGCGTCTTAACAGGTCTGTGAAAAAAGTGCTTCACACGAATGGTGACAAGGCCGCAAATGATGGTCTTGATGCCGCAGTCTGTATTATAGATCATTCCGAAAAAAAAGTGACCTATGCCGGATCAAGGATCCCCCTGTTTTATGTTGAGAATGGCAATTTGCACAAGGTAAACGGGGATAAACAAAGCATTGGATATAAAGATTCCTCTGATGATTTTGATTTCACGAACCATATCATTGAAGTTGAAGACCGCTGTATTTTTTACATGAACACCGACGGATATACAGATCAGTTAGGCGGAGAAAAACGTCGGCGTTTTGGTACCGTAAAGTTTAAGAAATTGATTCTCAAACATTATAAAATTCCATATACTGAACAGCGTAAAGAATTCCTGCAGGCTTTAATGGCATATAAAGGCGAGAACGAACAGATTGATGATATTACTCTCATCAGCTTTCATCTATAAGACTTAGTAAAAAGGGGGGGGCGTTCGTAACGATTTCTTCCTGTTTTAAGGAAACTGTATTATTTCAAGAGATTGACAAAGAAATGTAGATAAGCCATAATTAATGTGTTTTGGTCTTAATACTAAAAAATATTAAGTCCATTCAGAACTAAGAACCAGGGGCCGTTAAGTCTTTCCTTAACCAATGAGATTTGAAAAATCAGACATTTATTTAAAAACCTGCCCATTAAATTTAAGTTATTTCTGACATACGCAATTGTCTTCGTGGCTATCTGTTCATTGAGCTTTGGTTTACTTTTTTCCTTGCTACAAAAAAATCTGGATTATCAAATCAAAGACGAACTGAGCAAATCAAATAAAAATATCACCGATATGATAGAGACGGCTGCAACGCTATCTATAAAGAATCATTTACGGGCCATTGCAGAGAAAAATCGTGAAATTTCAGCGTATTTCTATAATGAATTTCAAGCATCAAGAATGACGCAGGAAGAAGCAAGAGCCATGGCTGTAAGCGTTATTTTAAGCCAGAAAGTTGGGGATACGGGCTATCTTTATTGTGTAAACAGTATAGGTGTTGCCGTTGTACATCCCAAAGAAGGGGTCGTGGGCGTTGATTTTTCAAATCGCCAATTCGTCCAGGCACAAATAAAAAAAAAGGAAGGATATCTTGAATATGACTGGAAAAACCCTGAGGAGAAAACCTTAAGGCCCAAGGCGCTTTATATGACTTACTTTGAACCCTGGGACTGGATTATATCGGCTTCTTCTTACAAATCTGAGTTTTCAAAACTGATTAGCCTTGATGACTTTAAGGAAAAGATAGTCGGGTTGACTTTTGGCAAAACAGGGTATTCATTTATTATTGATACAAAGGGTAATATCCTTGTGCACCCGGAAATTACAAACGCTTCTTTTGGTAAACTGAACGAACGGATAATAGTGCTTACCGAAAAAATGGTTAAACAGAAGAGAGGTTTCATAACCTATTTATGGCGAAATCCGTCAGAGGAACAGGATCGTGAAAAAATTGTAGCCTTTGACTCGATCCGGAATTTTAACTGGATAATCGCTTCGTCGTCCTATACTGAAGAAATATTTGCCCCTTTGCATGAAATGAAACGGGCCTTTTTAATTATTCTTATTTTTACTCTGGCAATTACAGGCGTGGTTACTATGGTGGCCAGTGCTTCAATTACCAAACCATTAAGTGCTGTTATTGAGCGATTTGAAAAAGGAGCAAAAGGGGACTGGACATCCAGAATAGATATCGAGAACGAAGATGAGATCGGTATGTTGTCAGCAAGCTTTAACCTTTTTGTTACTCAGCTGGAAGCATACCGCCAGGAATTGATTTTAGAAAATAAAGTAAGAAAGGATGCTGAAAAAAAATTACAGACAATGCAGCACTATCTTTCTAATATTATAAATTCCATGCCCTCGGTATTGATCGCTGTTGATATAAACAGACACGTTTCTCAGTGGAATAAAAAAGCGGAAGAATTATCCGGAATATCGATGGAGAATGCTCTCAATAGATTATTAACTGATGTTTACCCTCAAATGTTGCCCCACATGCAAAGAATAGGGGAAAGTCTGAAAAAGAAGGAAATGCAGCATATAGCAAAATATCTGTTTATTAACATGGAGCAGAAATCCCGGTATGTAGATATTACAATTTATCCGCTAACTGCATATGGGGCTGAAGGTGCCGTAATCAGAATAGACGATATTACTGAAAAAATAATGATGGAAGAGGTGCTCATTCAAAATGAAAAAATGCTTTCCATCGGTGGTCTTGCAGCCGGGATGGCCCATGAAATCAACAATCCGCTTGCCGGTGTCATACAAAATGCAAATGTATTATCCAACAGGCTGACTGATATGAATATTCCCGCCAATATAAAAACAGCCCGTGATGTCGGCACGACAATGGCGGCTGTTCGAAACTTTATGGTGGAGAGGGAAATTCCCCGTATGATTGAATCAATCGTTACATCTGCCTCCCGGATGGCTTCTATTGTGGAAAATATGCTGAGTTTTGTGCGAAAAGGCGACGCCTCATTTTCCCCGTACTGTCTTGCAGATTTAATGGATAAAAGTCTGGAACTTGCAGCAACGGATTATAATTTACAAAAACATTTTGATTTTAAAACAATAACAATTAATAAAAATTATGACGAAAATTTACCTATGGTTGTTTGCGAAGGGGGGAAAATTCAGCAGGTATTTTTTAATATTTTAAATAATGGTGCACAGGCAATGTTTGAAAAAAACAGTTCAATCTCCAAAAATTCAGAATTTACACTACGGCTTTACAAAGATAACCTGTTGAATATGTTATGCATGGAAATTGAGGATAATGGGCCGGGCATGGATGAGGTTAACAGTAAAAGAATTTTTGAACCATTCTTTACAACCAAGCCAGTTGGTGTTGGCACTGGGCTTGGCTTATCAGTTGCCTATTTTATTATAACTGAGAACCATTCAGGAACCATCAGCGTAGAGTCTGAATCCGGCAAAGGTACAACTTTTATTATAAAACTCCCGCTGTAATTACTGAGAAGATCATTAATTACCCGACAGCAATGAAATGAAATGCGGAAAATATTACCCGTTTTTCTCTTTCTCTGTTACTGAAAGGGGATCATTCTTTCCCTGTTCCTCCATCGTGGGGATAAAAGCAAAATCGGGCCTGATACCGGGCATAATCTGTTTTGATTTTTCCTCTGTATTCTCTGATTCGTCGGGGTTATCTATTGAAGATACTGCCAGGCGGGCCTGTATTTCCCGTGCAATAATGTCTTCGATTATTCTCTGCTGTTCCGGGGGTAAACCCGCAAGATCCTCTTCCGTTAGCCCCATACGTTCCAGGATCTCTTCTCTGATCGCTTCAATTTTTTCCTTTTCAAGATTTTTCATATAAGCAGAAAACCCCTTTGTTTTAATCTCGTCAAGATCACCGGAAAATCTATTAGGCCTTGTAGCATTATGTTCAGACTCTATCCCACCGGCATTTTCTATTTGATCTTTCAGATAGTCTGCAAACTCACTCTTTGCATTTTCCTGGTGTCTGGAAAATACTTCGGAAGAGAACGGCAGGGGCGGAAGACCATATTTTGAATTTATTTCCATTTTTTTACCTCATCGCCTTAATATTGATTGTCAATAATTTATAGAAAATAATAAGCAATAATCAGGCCGAAAAAAGAACTGTTGGCCAATTTTGAAAGCCGGGTGTGTTTACGGTTAAATATATGAATGTAAATGCAATAATAATTGTTTGGATGTGTGTCTGAGTCAATGATGTATCATCAACTAATCGTCTGTTGACGGAATGGTGATTATGTTGATGAAATAATTATTGACCTTCAGTCAGAAGCATTGTATCTGAAACCCGTGGCAGACTAAAATTGAAAAAATGTACTATTGCAGAAAAGTAAAATTTATGACATTAACCGGTAATTCAAAGAAGTTGATTGTTGCATTAAGAATACTGATGAATCGGTCATTCGGTTTCACCTTTCGCGGGATGATTCCGTTGTGTTTAGAAGAGGAACCAAATGGAAACAAATAAAAATCTTCTCTTTATTGATGATGAATCATTCGTTATTTTGAGCCTGAAACGGTTTCTCAGGCGGGAAGATTATACTGTTTTTACGGCAGAATCCTGTGAAGAAGGGCTTGGGATTCTAAAAAAACATGAAATCGGTGTAATTGTTTCCGATCTGCATATGCCGGGCATGGATGGCCTTAGTTTTTTTGAACATATTTCAGTTGAGTATGCACATGTTGTTAAGATTCTGATGACCGGGCATGCAACACTGGACAGCACGCTTGATGCCATCAACAGGCTCAGGCTTTTTGCCTATATGAAAAAACCATGGCCTGCAGATGAATTGAAGAGCATTCTGAGAAGGGCTTTTGAGCATTATAACCTTGTTACTGAAAACATCGCACTTCAGGAATTGACCCGAAAACAGAATATTAAATTGAAAAATGTTAATCAGGTGCTTGAGGTTAAGGTCAGGAAAAGAACGGCCCTTATTGAAGAAGCCCTTCGTGAAGGGATAGTGATGCTTGCTACAGCTGCAGAAGCCAAGGATAAAGAGACCGGCGATCATTTAAGCCGGCTTCAGGAAATGACGCTTGCTATATGCAGCGGCCTCGGTATTCCGGGTGATACAGCTTCAACTATCGGTCTTTTTAGTATTATTCATGATGTTGGGAAGATTCATGTTCCCAATCAAATTTTAAATAAACCCGGCCCATTGAATGGCGAAGAATGGCGTATGATAAAAACCCATACTATTACGGGTGAACGAATTCTTGGTGAAAAAAAATTCTACGCGATAGCAAGGCAGATTGCCCGCAGTCATCATGAACACTGGGATGGCTCCGGCTATCCTGACGGCTTGAAAGGAGAGGCAATACCCTTGCCCGCGAGGATTGTCGCCGTTGCGGATGTTTTCGACGCCTTAATCAACAAGCGGTCTTATAAAGAGGCGTGGGAGAGAAATGATGCCATTGACGAAATGATTAAAATGACAGGAGCCAAATTTGATCCGCATGTCATGGATGCTTTTCTTAAAATATTCAGAAACTGATAATATGTTGAATATGTACCGATTTTGTTTATTTGAAGATTTCGACCAGGGGCGCAGGTAGCCCCTGGTGAGTGCTTATGAAGAAGGTTCTAAAACCGGTGCGTCCTTATCCTTTGGCTTGTTTTCCGTATGAAGAATAACAGCTGCAAAAACGGCAAAAATAGAAAAAAGAACTGCCGTATAGATAAAAATGGAATTGATCTGATAGGAATCCATTACCCTCTTATTGATTAATGTTCCGATTGTACCACCGGCAAGTCTGCTGAAAGACATCATAGACATAATCGTTCCCCGAAGTTCCGGGATCAGATTTTGAGCCACAGCAATATTGCTGGAATGAATGGTCACAAAAGTAATCCCCCATAAAAAAAGCCCGACAGCAAATACTGGTGCCGATGTGGTTCCAGCAATGCAGTAGATTGAAAATCCGCCAATGACGCCAGCTGAAATACAGATTGTTGCCATGGGAAACCGGTCCGTGTATTTTGTGATTCGGGAACTGACAATGCCCCCGATGCCAAAGCAGGAAAGAACAACGCCGATTTCAAAAACATTCATTCCTGTAGCCCCTCTGATCAGTTCTCCGGTAAACGAGAAAGAGCCGGCAACAATAAGACCTGATAATCCGACAAGGCATAGACAGTATAAGGCCATTCTGTTTTTTAATACTTCAGTATACATTCTGAAAACATTCAGTTTTTTTCCTGAGCCGGGCCTACTCTCCAGAAAAAATAAGAGCATGAACGAAATCACCAGTTCTCCCAGACCGTATGCCAGATAAACACTTTTCCAGGAAAGAATATAAGAGAGTCCGCCTCCGATAATCGATGCAGAGGCGCCGCCAAGAATCATTATGCCGATCATAGACGCGATAGCTTTTTGCCGCTTGTCTTCATCAAAGGCCTCTCCGATAATTGCTACTGAAACCGGCATGATACCGGCCGCAAATCCCCCGTTAAAAGCCCTGAAAATGATCAGGGTCGACAGAGAATCGACATAAAAAGAGAGACAGCTGAAAACAGAGGTTCCAAAAGAACATAGAATGATAATTTTTGTCCTGCCAAACCGGTCTCCTGCCGGGCCGAAAAAAAGATTGAAAAATGCAAAGGCGCCCATATATGAGGTGACGGTCAGCGCGGCTGATGATACGGATATATTTAAATCATTGCCAATTGACAACAATAACGGTGCGCTCAGATAAATGTCGCCATTGGTTAAGAAGGTCATGGCGCTTAACAGTAAAAGTGCTGTATTCGGATTCTTTTTTTTCATTGCGACTTCCTTTCTTTTTTAGATAAAAACAGTTCTTACAGCCTGAAAGAATAATTAGCAATGGTTGTGCCAGAGGGGGTGCTTATGTTCAGTGTCTTTTTAATATGCTGAAATATAAGTGTATAAAGTTCTTTGTAGTAGGCAGGTGTCATGAGAAACTGACCCCGGTTAACGTTTTTATTTGCGTTAACTAACGTTAACCGTTAACCTGTGGTTGTGTTTATTTGATAAAACCACTTTTATTATAATGTGTCTATAGTTTTAGGTGTTATTCTGGTTAACGTTATTTTTAATGCCATGTGTGCAGCGAAGGATTTGCCATGAAAGATTTAATCAATGAAATTAACGGACACCCGATTCTGGGGCAGGTTCTCGATACGATTGCAGACGGTGTATTTATTATGGATAGCAGAGGTCTGATTACTTTCTGGAGTAAATCGCTGGAGCAGATTACCGGCTTTATGTCCGAAGATGCTATTGGTAAAACCTGCAGTATTCTTCAGGCGTCAACCTGTAGTGGGACAACAGGCGTTCGGAATCCGACCATATGCGGTGTCCTTCAAGGAAAATCCACCGGATCAAGAGAATGTTTTATCCGGCATAAAGAGGGCCATGATATACCGGTAATTAAAACCGCAACCTCAGTTAAAAATGAATCGGGAAAGGTCATCGGTGTGATAGAGGCATTAACAGATCTTACCGAGCTTGAAAGGGCACGACTTAAGGTAGAAGAAGTGGCCCTTCGTATGGGAGAGAAGCATCGACTGGATGGCATTATTGGGAAGAGCCGTTGCATGCAGGATGTCTTTACGGCCATCAGGGCAACTGCGGCAAGTAATGCAACAATACTGATTCAGGGTGAGAGTGGCACCGGCAAAGAACTTGTAGCAGGGGCTATTCACTACAACTCAGAACGATCAAGAGGTCCCTTTATTATAGTGAATTGCTCAGCACTCTCTGAATCGCTTCTTGAAAGTGAGCTTTTCGGCCATGTCAAAGGGGCATTTACCGGCGCATCTTCCGATAGAACCGGACGACTTGAAGATGCAGACAACGGCACCATTTTTCTTGACGAAATCGGAGAGCTGAGCCCGCTTGTGCAGGTGAAGCTTTTAAGGGTTCTTCAGGAAAAAACAATTGAACGCCTTGGGGAATCGAGGCTGCGTCAGCTTGATATAAGGATTATTACCGCCACACACCGGGATCTTTATGCGCTTGTTAAGGAAGGTGGATTCAGGGAGGACCTCTACTATCGACTCAAAGTATTTCCGATAAATGTGCCCCCTTTGCGGGAGCGCAAGACCGATGTACCTCTCTTGGTCCGCCATTTCTGTGACAGACTTAATATAGAAACCGGAAAGAAGATCCAAAAGATTTCACCGCATGCAATGCAGCTTCTTCTGGATTATGGCTGGCCCGGTAATGTCAGAGAACTTGAAAACGCTGTAGAACATGCCTATGTTCTGTGTTCCGGCCGAATCATTCTGCCCGACCATCTGCCGCTGGAGATCAGAGAGCTGAAACATATAGCAGTCGGTGTGCCAACCCTGGTTTTTCAGGAGACGTCCGGGAAAATGCTGACCCGTGAGCTCTTAACAGCAACACTTCACGAATCCGGCTGGAACAAGGCCGAGGCAGCAAGACGGCTTGGCATCAGCAGGACCGCTGTATGGAAGCGAATGAAGCAATGGGAAATTCCGCTTCAAATGCCATCTTTGTCAAAATGACAAAGCGCTTACAAATTGACAAAAATTAATAGCAACGGTAGAATTTCATAAATTAAGGCATTGATATGAACTTGTGTTGAGAAAATTTACCATAAAAAACGTTTTATTCACGCCAGAAAGGGATTGTATAGTATGAAAAAAAAAGAAACAAAGATATTCAGGCTGTTTACTCCGGTTGTTATTATACTGCTCATATCCGGTCTTGTCGGATGTGACTTTTTCTTTCCAAAACCCAAGCGTGTAGACTTTGTTGGCGACCGTTTTTCAATTACTAAACCAGCACGCTGGAAAATAATGAACAATTTAAATGAGGACGCCGATCTTCAGATGGCAAATCCTGCTAAAGAAGCCTATACGGTTGTTTTTTCAGAAGGGATTAAAGAAATGGCAGAGTTTGGTATCTTTTCCCGTGATAAATATGCCGAATATACAGTTGGGATGATATTGAATAATCTTGAACAATCCCAATTATATCCGGCTGAAAATCTTGAGGGGGGGATTCATAATGGTGTGAAACATAAGATCACCGGAACTTTAAAAGGGCTTAATTTTATTTACTGGCATATTACAATAGAAACTCCTGAATATTACAATCAGATCGTCGTATGGAGTCTGGATTCACATTTTAAGCAAAATGAATCGGATTTTAATACTGTTATTAATTCGTTTGATACAAATTATGAATAAACAGATAGTATAAACCCCAACGTTGCATAAAAAATATAGTAAAAAGAGATAATACGTACAAATGACAGTGTGTATCCGTAAT
>JQIA01000938.1_pt1 | contig 15495 bp, 13 predicted proteins | sample 811431 | NCBI WGS metagenome assembly JQIA01 (sample SAMN02998118, study PRJNA258478) | marine sediment metagenome | biome: marine; feature: seafloor; material: sediment; isolation source: oil-polluted sediment collected from 3 locations (0.5 km, 0.7 km and 0.9 km)... | place: USA: Gulf of Mexico ... | reverse complement strand
CCAGACTTTCGACGTACAACATGCACTACTTCAAGCCTGGCAAATCACTAAATCTTGTATATGGGCCCTTTTCCATAGCCATCTGAATACTTTTTACGAGAGCATTAAACTTTTATTGATTTTTAAAAACAGTTTTACCAGCAGTAAGGAGATTTATGGCAAAGATTCTATTTGCAGATATGAGCAGTAAGTATTGTTACCTGCCAGACACCCTGGAGGAAAAAGGGTATAACGTCGTCAGTGTGACCAATCTTGAAAAATCCATTGACCTCCTGAACAATGAAGATTTTGATTTTTTCATAGCCGACATGCCGGAATTCCAGTCTCAGAATGATAATCTATTCCAAAAAATTGACCGTACACATCCGGGCCTTAAATGTATTTCTTTATCAGGCGCTGAAAATACAGGTGAAATACTTCTTGCCTTAAACACACCGGCTCATGAATCCGGTGGTAAGTTTGTCTCTCCGGCAACGTCCGCCGGGAATCCGTTTAAATTTTATGATTTTATCGGTGAAACCAATAAAATTAAAGGTATTTCAGATATTGTCAAAAAAGTATCTGCAACAGATAGTACTGTCCTGATAACCGGGGAAAGCGGTACAGGAAAAGAACTTATAGCAAGAGCCATCCATAAAAACAGCAACAGGGCTGATAAACCCATGGTCATTATTAACTGTGGTGCCATTCCGGGAGAACTTCTGGAGAGCGAGCTTTTCGGTCATGAAAAAGGGTCCTTTACAAGTGCCCATCGCACTCGAATAGGCCGGTTTGAGCTTGCCAATGGCGGCACAATTTTTTTGGATGAAATTGGTGATATGAGCCCTGATCTTCAGGTAAAACTGCTACGCGTAATTCAAAACAGACAGTTTGAAAGAGTAGGCGGTATTAAATCAATCCATGTGGATGTCAGAATTATTTCTGCTACAAACAAAAATCTGAAAAAAGCCATTGAAGAAGAAAAATTCAGAGAAGATCTTTTTTACAGACTAAATGTAATTCCAATCGAAGTCCCTCCCCTTCGGAAACGTAAAGAAGATATCCCCCTGTTGATTAATCATTTTTCGAAAAAGCTTCAGCAACAAAACAACTGGCAACAAATCAAATTTACAGATCAGGCTCTGAAAATTCTTGCTGAATACAGATGGACAGGCAATATCAGGGAACTTGAAAATTTCATTGAACGAATGCATGTTCTTGCGGATACAATCTCCGTAACCGAGGAAGATTTACCAGACTACATGTTCAGCAGTACCCAGGAGACTGGTGGTACATTCAGACTTACCGATTGTTTTGAAAACGGCAGGGGATTTAACGAGGCAATAGAAAGCCATCAAAAAGAACTGATTCTCCATGCCCTCAATAAAACAAACTGGGTAAAAGCTAAAGCCGCTCAGCTATTAAAAATGAAACGAACAACCCTGGTTGAAAAAATCAAAAAAATGGACCTGGAAGCTGAGCGGAAAAGCCCGCCTTCAGACCTATAACCTTATACATCCAGTTTAAGGTATTTCAGTACAGAACCATAGGTTTTCTTATTACTGCCCCATAAAAGCATCTGATCAACCATCTCAGGCAACACCCACCTGTATCCGGTATGCTCATCTGATATCGTTACAGCAACGTCGTCAAGTACCAGGATATAAACTGTCTTCTCCAGATTTAAATTTTCCCCATAAACACTGAATTTATCAATCAGCTTGATAATCTCGTTCTGGTTAATCAGAATACCGGTCTCTTCCTGAACTTCCCTGACACATGCTTCTTCTTTCGTTTCATGCAATTCGATGCCGCCTGTAACAGGCTGCCAATACTCTTTATGTTTTGCAGTTTCAGGGCATTTCAGTAAAAGAAAACCGCCTTGAAGTCTGTCAAAAATCCAGCACTCAATACTTTTTTTAACTTTATAAGCCAACCGTATATCCTTTCAATATTTTTTTATATTCTATTCGTCTGAATTTTTTAACATGGTTTTAAAAAACGATGTCACTTTGCCCCTGCTCTGCAATTTCTTTTCAAGCGCTATGGACGCATTAATATTTATACTACCCGGATTACCTCCGGAATTTTGAAAAATCCGATTAATATCGGCCTGGGTAAAAGGCATTGCGCCTGTATAGCCTGTTGAACAAAGCCGCCTGCTTATATATTCATTCGTTTCTTTTTGTGAAAGGGTTGGCATATGAATTTTTTCCATGGTCGCATCATCAGGGAGTTCATTTTCATGCCGGGCCATAACCTGTAATATGGCAGGTTCACCAAAAAAAAGGATCTGACGTAGCCGTCTTGGCTGCCCACCACCACCAACCATCTTTATAAAAAACATAAGCTCTGACGCATTCAGGTTATGGGCATTGTCGATCACAATCACCGGCAGCCCATGTTTTGTGTTGATAAATGCCGGATATTCATGTTGACCACCGGAGGTCTCTCCGGAATCACCAGGATGAATTTTGCATTTCCGCCAGTTTTTTTCATCATTTGCAAGAAATTGTTTTAAAAACAAAGTCTTACCACTTCCAGGGTCGCCGATAATAAAAATAAGCCGACTTTCTCCGGCGAACAACCGCATTAATAGTGTATGCCGCTGTTTTAGTGCGGGATAATGATAAAATGATTTTCCATTAACATCAGAAATAAACGGTTTGCTTTTAAGAAGCATTTTTTGGTTTTTAGTCATTTATACGTTAGTCTTCCGGGAAAAAGGATCATTAATGAATAATCCTGTCTTTTATAAGAGTTCCGTCTTTTTTCCAATAAATCTGTCGGCCGTATTGCTTCCCCTTACTAAAGGTTTCGACTGATTTTTTATGACCGTTTGTATACCACATCATAGTTTCACCGTGAAGCAGGCCCTTCAAATATTTCTTTCTGCATTTTAACTCACCACTTTGATACCAGACTGTCACAATACCGTCGATTAAACCTTTTTTATACTCAGTCTCGGCTTTTTTGTTCTTTTTACTTTTTTCATAATAGGAAACAGAAATGCCGATGAAAGGTTCATTTGTTTTCTTTTTATAGACGATGCCCTTTCGCTTTACAAGTTCTGATAAATCAGTACCATTCGAGCAGGAAGCTACCAGCAGTACTCCGATAATTATAAGAAAGTGTATAAAATTGCCTTTTATTATATACATTTGTGTCATTATCCATTTCTCCGGTTACAGCGCTTCAATTTCAGAATGTGGTAAGGTATGAAAGATACAGGTCTGCATCCTCATATTAAATATTTGACCGCACTATTAACATCTAAATAGAACTACTGCTCATGTCAATGACTTTTTCAGGAACAGGTCATTTTTTATAGATTCCATTGACTCTTTACCTTTCTGATGATATTTTTTCAGATTCTACTATGTAGATATTAGAAAATATCAGAACAGTAATTTGAACTTTTAAAAATGCGGTATGGCCAACAGCAGGCAAGGTATGAAAAAAATATGTATAATTGATGGTCAGGGTGGCGGCATTGGCAGCACAATCATCAAAAAGCTTAAAGAGAGTTTCGGTGAATCCGTTGAGATCATTGCACTTGGAACCAATGCGGTCGCTACGGCACAGATGTTAAAAGCCGGCGCCAATAAAGGTGCTTCCGGTGAAAACGCGATTGCCTTTACTGTAAAAAACACCGATTTGATTATCGGACCTGTTGGAATCATTCTTGCGAATGCACTCATGGGAGAAGTAACTGCTAAAGCTGCTCTGGCTGTTGCAGAGAGTCCTGCAAAAAAAATACTTCTACCATTGTCCCAGGAAAACATCGATATTGTAGGTGTATCCGCAGAACCATTGCCCCATCTTGTTGACAAGCTTATTGAACAACATCTGAAACCCTTAATTTTTGAATATGTAAAATAAGGAGCAGTCATGTGTGAAGCAAATGCATACCTATTAAAAGACAACGAAGAAATTTTACTCATGGAAGCTGTTGATACTGCTGAACCGGATGGGAACAAAATACGTCTTGTAAATATCTTTGGCGAACAAAAAATAATCAACGGCGAAATTTTATCATTATCACTGGTTGATCATAAAATATTTATCCGGGAAAAACAGCCAGAATCAGTTGTTTAAAAACTCCGTTAGGTTCGTTATAAACTCACCTAACAGACTTTTACTGACAACGAAAATATGCCCGACATTCTTCTCTATTGTTCTATTCAGTCCACCTTTTGTATCAGAAATATTATTTGTGTTCTTAAGCCCCCACATCTCGCTGGCAAGACAGGACCCTGAAGGAGAAATTGGGTCACGTTGCCCCCTGTAATCAAAAATCGAAACCCCTACCTTTTCCAGAATATTCATATCCACAGGTCGGCCGTCAAGTTCAGGAGATGAGGACGAGAGTATAAATTTGTTATTATAGAGCTGATTCTCTATAAACAATTTTTGTATCCATTCCGAATGTGCCTGATATCCGAATTTGGTCCCATGCGTAAGCCAGTAAAAAAAGGGGGCCGCATCATAAATCGCATCAGGAACACCTGCCCTGCTGTAGAAGCCACTTCTGACGAAGTATCTTACACCTGGCTGAATTTCATTCATGCCGACTTCAATGATCTGGGGCGGTACATTTACAGAACCATACATTTCTTTCATCAGATAATTATCATAATCCGCTCTTATTACATGACGCATTGGGCCCTGACCGCTCCCAATATCATCAAACTTAACCGGTGCAACAGCAAGAGCAAGTTTTTTGATATCCATCTCTTTTCCAGCGGCCAGCCGCTCTTCAGCCCGCCTGGCAAGGTATGGCAGAATGAGTGTCCCCCCCATACAATACCCCATTGCGTAGAGAGTATAACCGGGGTGTCTTTTTTTTATGATATCGAGATATGTGTCATGGACAGTTTTAGCATAAAAATCAAGGCCTAAGTCAGTGTATTCAGGACCGGGATTCCCGTTATCAACAAGATAGATTTCATATCCTTCAGCAAGAAGTGGCTCTATAACGGACTTGCCTTCAGCCAAATCATAAATCTCCGGCATATTAATTAAAGGACTTGCAAGATATAAAACCTTTTTATTCTTTTTAACACTCTTCTCACTCAAATAATAACGAAGGGTAACCGGGCCTAATTTGGAGTCTTCAACAATTTCAAATGGACTGCAGCCAATGGTTCCTTTTGTAATTCTTTCAGAGAATGATCGAATGTGAAAAGCATCATTGTTAAACAAATTTTCAATTCGTAACCGTATTTCATTAAGGTAATCATCAAAATCGATTGAATAGTTGCCGCCCTTGCTTTTTCTAACATATGGAAGATCGGTACTCTCAGGCGGCGTTTCAGTAATCGCAATGAGGACTGAAGACATTAATTCTTTCATTGCTTTCAGTGCCGTCAACCCCAATGAGTAATAACAGGCTTCGAGGTTACCGAATTCAGTCACCTTGTTCTTTAAATAAGCCTGTCCTTCAATAGATGTCGCAACATATCGCGCCCGTTCAGTATTAAACTTTCCGTTTGTTATAAATTCACCACAGAAATCATGTAAAAGAGTGGCATAAGTCTTTTCAACAAGCTCATCATGCTCCACAAAGATGTCAGGATTCTTCCCCATCTGGGTCGACAGTCTTGAATGCCTTCTGATATGGCTTGTAACAAGAAGTTCGACAAGCTCTTTCTGCAAAGCAGCGCCATAACTGATCGGGCCAAAAGTGCAAGGCATCTGGCTGACGGTATTAAGTATATTCTTATACTGAAAACAGTAGCGTACCATCCCGCCGACTACTCTGCTTAAAAAAGGGACATTTGTATTATACCCTTCAATATTATCTGCAGGCGAATAGAATGTCCTGTTCAGCAATTCATCATGTGTAATCGGGGATAATTCCATACTTGAATTTTCCAAGATAAACCTCCGGTATATAGTATTAAAGAGTTATTACATCTTCTTACTTATAAATTTATAGAATACAATATTTTATAATCACGACGCACAATAATTAAACCGTGTGCTGCCGTCTGGATAGAAATGTAGTACTGAAGTTAAACGTGTTGAATAATGATCTGTTTCTTAATGACATACTACGTGGATTTTTAGTTTACAGCAAGTCTAAAATACTATTAAAAAGTAAGTTCAGACGGCACTTTATCAACACATGACAAAATGCCGCCTGTTATTTATCCGATCGGACTGTTTTTCACAAGATTCCAGATACCGCAAGGGCATGAATCGGCACAAAACCCACAACCGATACATTTATCACCATCTACGATATATTCAAAGGACTTCCCTGCTCCGGCCCCTTCCACCCTACTGATTGCAGTTTGAGGACATACAGCAACACAAATACCGCAATCGCGACAGTTACCGCAGGAAGCACAATCATTACCACAATGTCCGAGATCCTTAAATGAAGTAACTCTTGGGCTGAAATACTCGAGAGTAATCCGCTTTGTATCAATAATCTCTTTAAATTTAAAGACCGGCTTTTCGCCTTTCAGAAGTTCAATAATTGTATCAGAGGCTCTTCGTCCTGCACCAATTACATCTGTAATCAGTCCAAGACCGGTAATATCTCCGATTGCAAATATTTTGGGATCGCTGGTCCGGCCATTTTCATCAACAGGGACAACGCCTCCTGAAATATCGACACTTTCAGGCAGAAAATCAAGAGCGGGCACATCACCAATTGAAATAATAACGGTATCTGCTATTAATATGTCACCATTATCAAGGATAACACCCTCATCGGTGATTTCTTTTGTGAAACAGGGCCACTTGAATTTTGCGCCAGCCTCTTCCGCAGCTTCCTTTTCTTCACCAAAAGCGGCAGGTTTCTGAACATCAATCAGGGTAATATCGTCTGCACCAAGTCGCTTTGCTTCTGTTGCAGCGTCACAGGCAGAGTTACCGGCACCAATAATTATAACTGTTTTACCAACTGTTGCCTTTCCGGCTTTTGCATCTTGAAGAAATGCAAGCCCTGTAATCAGCTTTTCTTTACCTGGTACATCAAGAAGACGCGGTTTTTGCGCCCCTGTTGCAACAACAAGATAATCATTTTTTCTCAGCAGTTCTTCAACATCACCTTTTGTAAGGTCGGCCGCCAGTTTTTCATGTTTTACAACATCGTTAATTCTGTCCAGTTCCGCAGTAAGAACGTCTTCGGGAATTCTGCTTTCCGGGATGACACGTGAAATTTTGCCACCAAGCCTGTCACCTGAATCATAAATCGTCGCCTCATGCCCCGCCATTCTTAGCTGCCATGCGACAGAGATACCCGCAGGTCCCCCACCTAAAACAGCAATTTTCTTGCCACTTAAATCCGGGAGTTCAGGGGTCTTCGCATCAATACTGGCTTTACCAAGCTGTTTCACATCAATAGCCGGCATAAACGCAGACTGCCTTGTACATGCATCCATACACAGATTTGGACAGAGATAGCCACAAACTGTTGCAGGAAATGGTGTATACCCAAGTGCCAGCTCGACAGCATCATCAATATCGCCATTTCGAACAAGCCCCCAGCGCTCTGCAACAGGAATACCGGACGGACAGGTTGCATGACAGGGCGCAAGATATTTTTTATTCTCCCATACAGGGACATAACGTCTCAAATCGCCAGTCGGAATAACTTCTATATGGCTCATATCAAGATCAGACAAATCCCCGATAATACCGCCCTTACCCAGCTCTTTGTCCCATACTCCGGTACGAAAATCTGACATTGTCCGGTTTAATATGGCATTCTTCTCCTGAGGTGTAAATGCAGTCAGGAGCTGCCAGTCATCTCGGTTAGCAAGCGTGTCAAAAAGGTCGTCTCTGCCAATTTTTGAAAGATATGCCTTTAAATTATCCGCCAGCCAGTCCCACTGCTCATTATTTATTGTAATCAGCTTTGCATCATTGACACTGTAGCCTTTATGGGGTCCCCGAAAATAAACGCTTCCACCAACCATCCCAACGAGAGGTCTGTAGCCAAGAATATTTTCAGGATCCTGGGGTTCGAAACCACAAACAACTGCGACCCCACCAGCCATAAACTCACCAAAATAGTCACCCGTTGAACCGAGCACCCATAATTCCGGTGGTTCAAATCTAGGGTTTCGCTTGGTCATTGTCATGCCACGGGCACCAATATTACCCTTTACAAAAACCTTCCCCTGCGCCATGGCATTACAGGTACCGTTGGTTGCATTTCCAAGTACTGTTATTTCTGCACCGGCATTCAACCAACCGATATCATCTGATGCCGGCCCCATTATTTCAATGTTCGTGTTGGGAAAGCCTAATGAACCGGTTCTTTGCCCTGAAGAGCCACTTATCCTGATATTTACCGGTTCCTGCCCCGCCTTCCAAAGTCGTCCACCAATGCCATGCTGCCCGTAAGCCTCAACCTCAATGTGTCTATGGCCTTCGTCAACGGCATTCTGAATCAGTTCTTCAAGGACTCTGGAATCGAGTCTGTCACCATCTTCCTTACCTAAGATTTTTAAATATTGTATATCACTCATGGAGTTTCTCCAGTTTTTTTGCTCATTTTTTTCTCACCTGAATCATGTTTTTTTCAAATCTTAAACGACATACTTAATGCCGAGACGTTCAGCAACGTCCTTGTCATGAATACCAAGGGCATCTGCCATTCCGATCGGAAGCGAAGTGGATCGACCCAGCGGCGCAACAATCTTCTTAAAATCCGTATCAAAGCTGATATACATGTCCACAAGACGCTGGGCGACATGTTCCGGATCAAGACGCCTGTAGAGTCTTGGATCCTGGGACGTAATCCCCTTAGGGCAGATGCCAATATTACAGACATTACAACGATCTGCTTCTGAACCAAGACACCCGGCTGCTGCCTGCATGGCATACTTGCCTGTCTGGACCCCACTTGCACCAAGCATAATCAGTGCTGCTGCATTGGCTGCAAGGTTACCGTTTTTACCAATACCACCACCAGCAAACAATGGGATTTCGTTCTGCATCCCTACCGTTACAAGGTTGTTATAACAGTCTCTGAGACTTGAAGCGATTGGATGCCCCATATGATTCATAGAGACATTGTATGCAGCTGCCGTACCGCCGTCTTCACCGTCAATTGCCAGCCCTGCAGCATATGGATTTCTTGCAAGGTTATTCAATACGGCAAGCGACGTAGAAGATGCTGAAATCTTCGGATAAACCGGTACACGGAATCCCCAGGCCATTGACATGGACTGAATCATTTTTGCAACAGATTCTTCAATCGAATACTGTGTCTGATGTGTTGGCGGACTCGGCAGACTTGTTCTTTCGGGAACACCACGGATCGCTGCAATCAGTTTGTTTACCTTATGCCACATCAGAAGTCCGCCATCGCCGGGCTTTGCACCCTGACCATATTTAATTTCGATGGCACAGGGATCGACTTTCATATCCGGAATTGCATGAATAATCTCATCCCACCCGAAATAACCGCTGGCAACCTGAAGAATTATATATTCAAGAAATTCCGAGCGGAGAAGCCTTGGTGGGCATCCGCCCTCACCTGTAGAGATTCGAACAGGCATATTCAATTCTTTATTCAGATAAGCAACACCCAGCTGAAGGCCTTCCCACATTGTTGGAGACAAGGCACCAAAAGACATACCCCCAATAATCAGCGGATATATTTCCCGCACCGGAGGTGTCCAGCTCTGAGTTTTAAGATGTGCAATCTGATCTTCCGGCGACAGAACACGCCCCAGAAGGGTTTTCAGTTCAAACTCATGCCGTCCCGCATCCAGTGCAGGGTCAGTAAGCATTGAAATTCGTGTAAACTTTATCTGATCAAGAAGGCCGTCACCCGATTTACGCCGACCACCCCTCTTGATTGACTGGCCGCCCTGATCTGCATGATAAATCTGCTTCGGCGCCTCATCATTCTTCATCGGTATAATCGCATCATTAGGACATACCTGAGAACACATTGCACAACCGATACATGCTGTTACAGGGTCCGTTTTCTGACGGACGCCATACCATGTTTTATAGTCGTTTTCAGGCGCTTTTAATACCCCTGCAGATATGGCTGTATCAATAACCCTTTTTCTGAAAACGCCAAGTTCAATCGTTCTCATAGGGCAGACCGAAGTACAGTTGCCGCAGAGTGTACACTTATCTTTATCCCACTGAATCTGCCAGATCAGATCTTTTAAACTTAGTGAGGATGGTTTAATTTTTCCGTTTGTCGACATATCTTTACCTCCTGACGATCAGGTCCCACAATAGCTGTATCCAGATACATGGGCTGGAAATCTTTGGATTTATCTCTATCCGGTATTGCATAATCTAACCCACATGTTTCTGATGAAAAGGCAAAAACGCCTGGTTTACCGCCAATTATTCCCGGACGAAGTTTTTTTCTGTCCTGCACCATAAACATACTGTTATCCGGCAGGCTTCCAATAACGCAATTGGGGCCGTCAATCACCATTTTTCGACAGGATGTCTTCAACGCTGACAACATTTCCATATCCGGATGATCTTTAATATCCTCAGAACTTAATGGCGTTATTATGTGTTTATAATGGTCTACACCAAGCCCCATAACCTTATGGGCATAATGAAGAATATGTGTAAACACTTCAGAGTCTGACTGAAAGCCTGTATACCCGGGAAATCCTCTTGACTGAAGAAATTCACGTATCGGAATAAATGCTGTATTCTCACCATTGGTCATGGTCGAGTATCCCTGAAGAAAAAACGGATGGCAGGCATACAGATTAATCGCATAATTCGTATTCTGACGTCCCTGCGCCATAATCAGGCGAGCCTTCAGTTCGTCACGCCCCAGTTGAAGATAACGTCCAACTGTCAACGGATCACCGATTTCCTTAATCATTATAATATCAGGCCATAGTGAAAATACGATCATATCATTTTTTGCACTGCCCATCTCCCGAAGGGTGAGCCTTATATGCGTAAGCCTCACTTGTAATTCACTTTCCGAATAGTCTTCCCATGTTTCGGGATATTCATAGGCTCTGATAAGATAAATATCTCTGTTTGGAATCCCTTCAGGGGTCTGCTTTGAAAGTTTAAAAGAGATCTTGTGCTTTGTCATGAATCCAATTTCCATCATGTAAGCATCAAGACGTTTTAACCCTTCATCCGTAAAAATACCTGAAAGTATCGGGGCCCCCTTCATGGCTTCAAATGGTCCCCCCAAATCTCGCATGACAAGTCCAACTCCGGAACCATCATGCCCCTCACGCATTACATCAAGGGCTTCAAGTGCAACCATCGGAGATACGGGTTCATTGCTTGTTATAGAAAACAAACGGCACATCTTAGATTTCTCCTTGTTATTACAAGTCTTCAATATTTAAACTATTTCTTAATCTGAAAAAGATATCATCGGATCATAAGAGGCAATACTATACTTCTCAGATTGCAACTGCTGTTTTTAGTCACAGAAATAGAAATGATACACGGAATTTAGAATAATATCAATATGTTTCCATCATCAATCGGCTCAACAGCAAGGACAACTTTGGGAGCTGCAAAAAGTATAAGGCAAAAAAACTATCCACACTCCTTTGTCAGCCATAAATAACCTCCATATAATTAATAAATTCAACTACAAAAGCCCTATGAAATGCAACTCTTGTGCCAAGCCACCAAATAAATACATCTAATTGGTTTTTATATATATTTATAAAAACCGCTCGGTGTTTTCGTTGAGCCAACAAACAAATATGTAACAAACCCACACTCTTTATTACAAATTTGTATTTTTTTAGATTTGATAGTTTGTATAAAATGGAGTGCACAAATAAATCTATTCACTTCAAAATTAAAACCCTCCTGAATTTAATAATTTACCTCTGACAGAGTTTTTTGGGTGGTGGTTGGGGTTCACTGCCACTTGAATTTCTGTTTTTTTTATTATATGATTTATCAAATCAAGCGTATCGATTCAAGCAAATGCATTCCCGGGCATTAACATTGACCCGCCGTCTGTTCTAAGATATGCTTTTACAAAAAAACAATATATATACTGAATTCGCATAGTACTAAGGAGCCCGAACATGAAAAAAATTGACGCAGTAATCAAACCATACAAACTTGACGATGTGAAAGATGCATTAAACGATATCGGTGTAAAAGGAATGACAATCACTGAGGTAAAGGGCTATGGGAGACAAAAAGGCCATACTGAGATTTATCGTGGTGCTGAATATGTCGTTGATTTTGTACCCAAAATTAAAATTGAAGCCGTTGTCTCAGATGACCTGGTAGAGAAGGCAATTGACGTCATATCAAAGGCTGCCAACACCGGTAAAATTGGTGACGGCAAAATTTTTATCAGCCCCGTAGAACAAGTCATCAGAATCAGAACCGGCGAACAGGGGGCAAGCGCCTTGTAAAGCCCTGTTTCATAATGAATGGCTGATCAAGCGGCGCTATCTGTAATCCTTATATGAAACGCCGTAACGGTCAGCCTTGTATGAAAACTTCCTGACAGTGAGACCGAGCAGCTCAGCAGAAGACTTCATATTTCCGTTTGAATTTTTCAAAGCATCAATAATCATTGATTCCTCAAGATTCGACACAGCTTCTTCAAGTGTTGAACCAGGCAACGTGTCTGATTCAGCACCGGTTTGAAGCGTCGGAGGGAAGTGATAACTGTGTATAACCCCCTCCTCACAAAGAAGAACAGCTCGTTCAATACAGTTTTCAAGTTCACGGACGTTACCCGGCCAATGATAAGCCATAAGCATATCTATTCCTGGCGTTGATATTCTTTTAATCTTTTTGTTATTTTCCTTTGCATATTTCTCAAGAAAAAAATCTGCAAGCAAAAGAATATCTGTCTTTCGCTCCCGTAAGGGTGGTATATAAATAGGAAAAACATTCAGCCTGTAGTAAAGATCACCCCTGAATTGCTCCTCCTCAACTGCTTTTTCGAGATTTTTATTGGTTGCTGCAATAATCCGAACATCTGCCTTGATTGTTTTGTGTCCACCAACCCTTTCAAGTTCTTTCTCCTGAAGAACCCGAAGCAGTTTCACCTGAACCTCAAGTTCAATCGAACCAATCTCATCAAGAAGAATCGTCCCTTTATTGGCAAGCTCAAACTTTCCGATTTTCTGATTAATGGCTCCTGTAAAAGAGCCCTTTTCATGCCCGAACAGCTCACTCTCAATCAGGTTTGCCGGGATTGCGGCACAATTAACCTTAACAAAGGGCTGCTTTACCCGCAGACTATTATAATGAATAGAAGACGCAATAAGCTCCTTACCGGTTCCGCTCTCCCCACGAACAAGGACTGTGGCATTACTCTTTGAAACCTGAGAGATCATTTGATAAACATCCCTCATCTTATTGCTGTTTCCTATTATATGTGAAAAGCTGAATTTACTCTCAAGCTCATTCTTCAACCGCTCATTCTCGTCTCTGAGCTTTTCCTGCTCCAGATTAATCTTTTCAAGATTAATAACATGTGTTGCTATCATTGTCGCAATCACAGCAAGCACCCGCTTTCCTTTTTTTAAAGAAAAGCTATCATCGTATGGCTTATCTGCGCTTAGCGCACCAATAACCTGCGTTCCTTTTTTGATAGGCACACAAAAAAAAGAGTACTCACTACCGTCCCGCAATCGTTTTGATGCTGTTCTATCAAGAAACATAGGCTCTTCACTGATCTTTGGAATGGCATAAGCCTTACCTGTCTCAATAACACTTCCGGTAATCCCCTCACCAACCTTATAACGACCTTTTTTTATTGCACTCTTTGACAAGCCATGAGCTACTTCAATCTTGATCTCGTTTCTCAGGGGATTCAGAATATTCACTGTCCCACGCTCCATCGCCAGTGATTCAGCAAGAATATCAAGAACATTGTACAATGATTTTTTCAGATCAAGCTGTTCGTAAAGCGCTTTACTGATCATGTAAAACAACCGGGTCTCATCAAATACCTGCATCGCCACCACCCTGAATATATATTTAAAGAAAACGACAAAAACTAAATAAACATTTATGTTATATTAATCAACAATTTTGTTGTTTTATTTGAAAAAGAAACAAAAAAGGCTATTTGCGTAATCCACAAATAGCCTTATTAATTTCTTCTTTTTAACACTATAAACCCATAATAAACAGAGAGCCCCAGCAGTGTTTTATTTATTCATATTCTCTTTCGCCTCTTCAATCCGCTCTTTGGGAAACAATTGCTCAACAATTGTTCTTTTTTTAATCTCCTTCCCATGAAGCACCCTCAGGTTGTTTTCGGCAACATGGTTTAAAGACCAAAGCTTTAACGCATCTTCATAATATTTTTTCGACACATCATTGTTGTCTTCATATCGTGCAACAACACCAAGATTTGTATAACTGACAGAAAGACGTCGGTCAATTTCAAGTTGCGCTTCCTCAATATCTATAACTCTTCGGGCCAGTATCTGATCAAAATCATACCCTTTAAATGCAGGGTCTTCTTTTTTAAAATCTGCAATTAAACGGGTTTTAATCTCATCGTGGCTTAATTTTCCGACAACCTTTTTCCATTTCACATAATTGCCAACACCCTTTTCAGTATATTCTTTAGCAAACTTTAAATACAATGCGAGTGTCTCTTCCAGTATTGTTTTCGTTTCAGTCAGATACTCGGTCTCAACCCTTATCAGATAGATAGACCCTTTGTTAATATTTATAACACCAAGCTCAAAAGAATCCTCGTATCCCGGAACAGCATTATAGATGGCCTCAATCTTATCAAGAATTACCAGAGCTTCATCATATCGGTTTTCCTTCATCAGCTCGCCATATTCACCAAAAGCCTTTTTAGCCTCAACCACCCTGGGATCAACTGAGCGGTTAATTGTCCAATAATAGTATATAGAATACAGAACCATCACAGCAAGCACAACAATTGAAAAAACAAGGACTTTTATTGTCCCCGACTTAATTGCAAAAACATCTTTAAAAGCCATATCGGCACCTGTTATACATTAAAACGGTTAAATAAAAATGGGCAACAAAAGCTGATCAAAATCAGTCCTGTTGCCCATAATTTATCATGATACAGTTGCTTTATGCCACAACTATTTCATTTATATTTTCACTATGCACCGTGAACACTTTCAGCAAGAAACTTTTTAACCTCTTCAGGAGTATCTTCTGTAAAAAGCGCCACAACGATATGCACAACAATTGCAACCGGTGCACCGATCCATGCAAAATACCATGGATTAACATAATAATCGATAATTTCCTTAGCAGGCAGAACAATCTGGTATTTACCAGCAACAAAGTATATAATTGCAAGAAATGAAACCGCAAGACCAGCGGCAAGACCAGCGCCAGCACCCGCACGGTTAGAACCACTCCACCAGATACCAAGAAGAAACATCGGAAATAATGTACAGGCTGCAAGAGAGAAAGCAACAGCAACAAGCTGAGCAATAAGTGCAAGCTTAAGAATCGCTACACACATAACCCCGACTGCCATAACAATTGTACCAACTTTTGCCATTCTCATCTGCTGATCACTTGTCGCTTCAGGATTAAGAACTT
>JQIA01000937.1_pt1 | contig 15498 bp, 8 predicted proteins | sample 811431 | NCBI WGS metagenome assembly JQIA01 (sample SAMN02998118, study PRJNA258478) | marine sediment metagenome | biome: marine; feature: seafloor; material: sediment; isolation source: oil-polluted sediment collected from 3 locations (0.5 km, 0.7 km and 0.9 km)... | place: USA: Gulf of Mexico ... | reverse complement strand
TTACCTTAAAGTTCTGTTTCAGGTATTGCAAAAGAAGCGTTGTCTTTCCAACCCCCCGTGGCCCGATAAGCCCAACAAGCCTGTTCGGCGACAAAAGCGGTTTCAAATATTTTCGGCGGACAAACGCGTCCGGCACAGCCTGCACAATCCGAACCTGTTTATTCCTAAAATAACTTAGCATAAAAAGCCTCCTTTATTAAAAATAACTTTAATATAATTCGGTTTCTATGTCAAAATAATAAAATGCATTTTAGTATTTTTTAATTTTTATTTATATACATTTATGTTTTTGAGATATACAGATATGTCTTCAAACCATCGCACCCAAGGGCACTTGCTCCGCGGCGTGGGCAATTTGGTGGGCAGTGCCCACCCTACGCCGCGGAGCAAGTGCCCTTGGGGTGCGATGTGTTTGGTTGTGCTTGGCATCGTTGTTTGAACATCCGGTGTTGACTACTTTTTATTTGATGTTTCGGATTCAAACCCCGGTTATTCAAACCAAACACCTCTTGTTTCAATATTATCCATGCCAAACCGGTGATTCAAACCACAATCGCAATCTTTTGACGGACATCGTAGGGTGGGCACTGCCCACCGATCTGATTACCATCCGTTTAAATTTGATGGTGTTCAAGAATATTTCATTTTCAACCGGCATTGGCATTAGCTCACCATTGGCGGCGGCGTATTTTAAAAGGAGTCTGGCCATTTGTTGGGCAATGCCCGCCGCGGAGCAAGTGCCCTTGGGGTGCGATGTCTTTGGCAATATTGGGAAGCGTTGTTTGAATCATGGGGGGATCCCTTTCCCAAATCCCGCCCAGACTCTCCCGGCCTGCGCATCGCCTGAACTCAACCCTACTGACCTGAGGAGAGAACAAGCCGGAATCCGCAGGTGTTGCCCCGACCGTGCGGCGACCAGTTGTGGCGAGTCGTCGACCGGCAGTACCAGGCAATGTCGTTCCAGCCGCCACCACGAAGAACGCGGCGCGACCGTGTCAATGAACCCACCGGATCGGTAACATTACCTGGTGGATAAAACCAGTGGAGGTCCTCACACCATTCCCAAACATTCCCATGCATATCATACAGCCCCCATGCATTTGCTTTTTTTTGACCGACTGAATGGGTCTTATTTCCGGAATTTTTCTTATACCATCCCATCAGATCAAGACTATTCCCATTCGCATATTGTGTATCACTACCCGCACGACAGGCATACTCCCATTCCGCTTCCGTCGGAAGACGATACTTGTCTGTTCCTTCTTTTCCATTCAGTTTTCGGATAAAGTCCTTTGCATCATTCCACGATACATTTTCAACAGGGCAATCACTTCCACAGCCCGAAAATTGCGACGGATTATTTCCCATTACAGAACGCCACTGGCCCTGCGTCACCTCTGTTGTCTGCATATAAAACCCCTTGCTGAGGCTGACACGACGAACAGGCTTCTCATTATATTCGCCATTACTGCTTCCCATCTCAAAACTTCCCGGGTGTATATAAACAAAGGTCATCCCAAGGCTGTTTTTAAAACCTTTTTCAAGGTTAATGCTTACTTTTTTATTTTCACCTGCTTTCATCTGAACACTTCGTTTCTCTGAATAGCATTTTGATGCACTCACCTCAACCTGATACTCTCCCGGCACTAAGCGCATACCCTCACTATACGTCCCTTTTACATTCAAAATCTTAACACGTGCATTTTTTGGATTTGTATTCACGTACAGCCGACCGTACTGAACAAGATCAACACTCACCTCTTTTGAGAGCCCGGCTTTTAATGTAAGATCAACTTCCTTGCCAATATACCCTTCTTTAAACACTTTTATACGGTATTCCCCAGCTTTAAGCCGCATTCCCTGACGAAAGCCCCTCTTTGAATTTAAAAGACTTATTTTTGCATCTTCCGGATTTGTGGCAACAGAAAGCACCCCGAACTGAAGAAGGTCAACACTTATCTGCCTTGTTTTTCCGGCCTTAAGGCTAATATTGACTTCTTTGCCGAAATACCCGTCTTTAGATACTTTTAAACGGTATTTTCCCGCTTGAAGATTCATCCCCTGACGAAACTGCTGTTTTACATTTAAAAGGCTTATTTTTGCATCTTTCGGGTTTATTTTTACTTTTAAAACAGCAAAACCGTACAGCAATGTTCTTGTATCTCCTGTCTCAACACCGTTTGACCGTTTCGGGTATTTTTCTGCAAGGGTTTTCCACGCTGTTGCCTTCATGGTTTTACCGTATTCCGAATTCACAACATCCTTATAATCCTGAATATCCGACTTCAGCTGTTTCATGAAGGCTTCGACTTTTTCCGTTTGAAGACGGGCATGTTCGGCTTTTTCTTTTTTGATAAAGGCTACCAGTTTCTTCTCTTCTTTTCCTTTTTCAACGATCAGGCTGTTTATTGCTTTCAGGCTGTCACCGGTTTGAGGGGTACCGTCATTTAAGCGCTTTTGCATGGCGCGGATATTTTTATCAAGACTATTGATAGCGGCATTATAACCCGCTTCGCTCTCTTTTTTTGAAAAAAGACCGGGTTTTTCTACCTGAATACTTACATCATCAGCTGTCTTTTTTGTTTCAGACTGGTTTTCTTTGTCACCGAAGTTAAGGGTGAATAGGGCTACAAGGATAATTGCAAGAAAACCGATGCCGCCGATTATTGCTTTTTTGAGATATGGCTGAAAAGCATTTTGGTGGGCGGAGCCCACCCTACGATAGGTTTCGGTGTTTTTGGACGATACCGGGGCTTTGCCATCAAGAGCATCAAGAACCTCTTCAAAATTTCGATATCGGCCTATATAGTCCTTGGCAAGGCATTTTAGCAGAAAGGTGTTCATCTCTTTTGAAATGCCATCTATTTCCGTAGGCTGAACATTCAAAATCTGGTGCTCAATGGCCCCTTTATGAAATGGCGGCTTGCCGGACAAAAGCTCATAAAGCATGGCAGCAAAGGAATAGATATCTGCCTCTTTCCCCACATCTTTACCGATAATCTGCTCCGGTGACATATAGACAAGCGTTCCGGACGACCCGGAATTGGCAATCCGACTCATGGAGCTTTTCACGGTTTCGGAAATGCCAAAATCCATAATCTTTACGTCACCCGATTTTGAAACAAGGATGTTCTGAGGCTTGATATCCCGGTGGATAACGTTCTGACTATGGGCATAGGCAAGCCCTTTAGCAATTTTCCTGCCAAGACCGGTCACAGCCTTTTCAGAGAGCTTTTTCGCTTCAGCCTGCATCTTGACTTCCGTCAGGTTTTTGCCATCAACAAACTCCATGTCGATATATTTAATTTCACCCTTATCCTGAAAATCATACACCCTTACTATATTCGGATGATTCAGACGAACCATGGTCGTTGCCTCAGCCTTCAGACCCTCCATGGCCTCAAGATCACTGACCACTGCTTCCGGCAAAACCTTTAATGCCTTATCGATCTCCATTTTTGTGTCGTAAGCACGGTAAACAGCACCAAAACCTCCCTGACCGAGTTTTTCGATAATTTCATACCGGTCATCAATCACATGGCCTTTTGGCAGGTTTTCGAGATTAACAACCCCATATACCGGTTTTTTACGAACAACGGTTTGATACTCAATCTCCGGTGATGATGTTTCCGCCTCTTTTATTTCCCCAAGCGGTGATCCGCAGGAATGGCAAAAGCCAACCCCGTCCGGCATCTCTGTTCCACATTTGTTGCAAAATGGCATTTATCTCTCCCCAAGTATTACATCTTGTTTCATCGCCTCACCCTCCGTATAGTAATGCAATGGAATATATCAATATCGATTTTTATTTTTTAAACCAGTTCACACCGTTTAAAAATGTCGGATTTCGGGTGCTGACTTTGTCTTATCGTACCATCGCTGTTCATTGTTCATTACCGAAATTTTCAACGCTTTTGTCTCTATCCGACCTACATCGTTAGAGATTCCGACACCCCATAGTAGGTCGGATTGAGCGGTTTTTTATGGCACACTTAATGTTTACGGCTTCGGTTATGATTGCCACGCTCTACAGGCAACATCGCTGCAAGCGTAATCCGACAAATAGCCACCATCCTCTTACAAACGTTCCCAGTTCACCGGCCAGTTTGATGCTTTCCTGAACATCAGCCGGTCTTCAATCTCCCGTGCAGGATCAGAATAATAATAAAACCCGTTCTCAACCTTCACAGAATAATAATCATGATGCGGTTTTTTCTCTGAATCGATATAGCCGTCCTGCTTTCGGATCAATACCTCCCCATCGCCTGAAAAAAGAATATAATACTGTTTACGAAGGATATCATACCCGGCAGGATCACCGTTTTTATTACATTCCTCTTCATCAAGAATCGCCATAAGCCGAAAAATAAAGACGTTGTTGGATTTCACAACTTTGAATGTAAAGGAACCGGCAATATTAAATTCATTGGTTTCAAACAGGCTGACCTCGGTTATCTGCTCAGGGCTCCGGTTGATATAGGTACCGTTACCACTGCCGGCATCGATCAGTTTTTTATTTTTTGCATCAATCCGGCTATGGGATGATGAGACAAATCCACAAGGAATAACAATATCATTTGCCGGGGTTCGACCAAAGGTAACCTCTTCTTTGCCATCTGCATTGAGAAAGTGATAGGTAATTCCGGTCATCTTCTCTTTGATGGTCAGCGCATCCCTGAAACCCAGTTTTCTTGCTGCATCACCCCGCATGGCATACCAGTCGGCAAAGAGTATCCTGCATCCGGAACACCCCGTGGCGTCGCTTGCATTCTTTTCTCCGCAGGTCGGGCAAAAGACCGCCAGGCCTTCCGGTTTTGTAAAGAGCGACTCACTGCATTTTCCGCAAAAAGCACCATCCCCCGGGTTACTCCCGCCACATGAAGAACAGAAAATTCCGTTTTGAAATTCAGTTTCCTTAAACTCACCCACAACAGTTCTTGCCGGAGCCAGGGCACCGCAGTATGAACAATACGATGATAAGGCAAAAACTTCATTCCGGCATCGGTCACAATAAATAATCATTTTATCCTTTCAATCATTGCTTTTGCTTTTTTCTCAATCTTACCTCTGATCTTACCAAACCCGTCCCATCCTGCATTCTCCTTTGAAACACCAAACCCCTGAACCGTTTTGACGGATTCAGAAAGGGAAAGATTTTTAAGCGGCATTTTAAAGACCTTCAGAGATGCGCCACAATTGGCGGTAAACATATTGGCGTACTGGCCCACAGCACCACCGCCGGAAGTATTTGCCCGGATCAGAAACACATAATCGGCATTGATGTCAGTGCTGTTCTTAATCGCCTGCTCAGATAGAACCGGCAGATGAACAACACTGTATTTTTTATCAAGAAGGATCCCTGTAACTGAGTCTTTAAGTTTGGACGGAACGCTTTTCTTATTATAATTGGAAAAAGAGACAGAAAGAGCAATTGTCTTTTGTCGTTTCAACCTGACGGCAAGCGATTGTTCACGTCCGGTTGATACAGCCTCAAGTCCCATAATCTTATTTCGGTCAATATCAACCCGTATTAAGGTTTCCCTGTGCTTTGGATTAATACGGGTAACAGCAAGTTCAACCTCGCCATAATCGCCGGTAACAGCCGTCGATACAGCCCCCTCGCCCGTTGCAAAAACGGTTCTTAAAGGCAGCCCCGACACAGGATTCTCTGTACCGGATACATCCCTGAACCGGACATAAACCCGGGGCAGTGTTTCAGGCGCCCCTTGTGAGTCATACTGAAAACCATTATTTAAAAGGGAGAGCTTCAATCCGCTGAAAAAAGTCCTTATCCGTTCATCAATACTGATAATAAACTCTTCCTGACTACCATTGCCATCAATATCCTGATACACCGGGATCATGCCGAAAAAAGACTGCTTCATTTGTCTTGCCTGAATATACTGATTGATACCTTCAAGAAACTGCTTATTGACAAAGGCTCTGTCACCGCTTCGGATTGTATCGGTTACAAGCTGCTTTTTCTGGTTCATATCTTTCTTTACTTTTTCGTTATACTCTTTTTTAGAAATAAAGACGATATAGGTTCCGGTTCCCTTTTCGGGATAGTCAATATAAAGACGACTTTCCTTTAAATTGGTCAGCACCTGACTGGTATAAGTTTCAAGTTTTGCTTCAATACTCTTTTCGACATCTTCAGATAAGACCCCACCACTGGTAGTAGCATTTGTCCGGATCACCCGTTTAAAATCCGAAGAGACCTGAGTCTTTATCTGGCCCGACAGATCGCCAATGGCTCGTTTTCTGGCCTCAATCTTACATTCCCCGATATCCCCTTCAATATTGGCAATACCCTCCCCCCAATAGACAGAATTATCAGCCCGTTTTGCTTCAATATAAGCTTCTGCTGCTTTATAGCGGCTCCGGGCTTCTGACTTTGTGGTTTTCGTCTCTTTTAAAGGGGCCTTTTTATGAACACCGCCTTTGGTTTCCATGCCTTTTCCTGCTGTCATACAGGCAGCAACGGCAAGCATAATACCTAAAAACAAAAAGGGCTTTATCGTATTCATCACTATTTTTTTCAATTTACCACCTCCACCGTATAAACATCGTTACCTGTTGTTATCTCATCACCGTTCTCAGGAACGATGGTCTCTTTGTCCGTTGAAAGAACGGCAACCCCGTCACAGAATATCAGACTGACGTCGGTCCCTGGCATTTTAACCCTGCCGCCGGATAAATCAAAATCGACTCTTTCCTTCACAAAAAAAAGATTCCGGTCCTTGCCATTTAAGAGCATCCCCGCGACACCACCGCCGTTTCTTATCGTTATCACCGAAAAATCAATCACCTTGGAAATTGTTAAGAGATCCCCCTGCGCCAATGCTGTCGTCTTAACAGCATCCCCGTTCACGAAAGTACCGCCGGCACTCTCAAGGTCTGTCACCTGATACCCACCGTTTTCATAGTCAATAGTAAGGTGCTTTCTGCTGACCCGCCTGTCATCAAAGAGAATCTCCGGCAGATTGTCCACATCCTCACGGCCGAAGCTCACAGCCGCATTAAAAAAGAACTCAGCCTCCGGCGTTTCTCCGCCCTCTTTTCTGATAAGCCGAATGCCTTTTCCGGTGTTCTTCCCAAGTCTGTATTTAAGCTCAACAGCTTTTTTAAAATCCGGTTTTATATCTGTCACAGCCGTCAATGACTCTCCGGCCCCCGCAATATCCCCTGCCTTTAATAAAGCCAGTACATCGTTGTACATCACCTCGGCCTTGTCACTGATCGCCTGCTCAGCCCGCTGATCAGCCATAACAAGCTGATTGTAAGAGGACTTCAGTTCAGGATGGTAAGGCAGCAGCTTTGAAATTGTCTGTTTTTCAGACTGGCTTAACAGCGCACCGTTTGCCTGCTCCACAGGATTATTCATCCGGCTTTGAAGCTTTTTATATTCCACAAATGCCAACTGCGCTTTTTCCGGGTCATTGTTTGTATAATCAAGAAGCCGTAATCGGAATGCCTTGATCTCCGTATCATGAGGAAACTGATCGAGATATTTATCAGCAAGTTCAAGGGCTGCCACAAAATGGCCATCGTTTATCAGCTCCTCCCGTTTGTCGATTTCTCCGGCAATAAAATCCTTAAACGCTTTCGTATTCTTTTTTCTGCCAAGCCCGATCCCCCCGATAACCACCAGCCATACAAAAAAGGCCGTTGAAACACCTGCAAGAGAATAGAGACTAATCGTTGTTTTTTTCTTCAATTCAGCAATCTTTGCTTCGCCTGCCTTTTTATCTGCTTTAAGGGCAGCCAGTCTGGCCGGCTTAATAAAGGTAACCGGAATTTCAAACAGGGCCACCTGTTGACGTTCATCATTCACCGACAGCACAATGCGGGTATCATTGCCAACTGCATTTTTTATTGCCGCACATTTAACCTGCGCAGAATAATGGGTTTTCATGGCAACATTTTTCTGAGCTTTTAAAAGCGTCATCATTTCCTGCCCAACACCACCCATAGCCCCCCAATGCTTTAATCGTTGATCCGCCCGTTCGATCATCTTCTTTTTAAGCGCTTCATCAACGCAGAGCCGCCACCCGCTAAAAGCCTGAAGCGCAAAATTAGTATCATCCACAAGATTCGGCAACCCGTCAAAAGAACCGTCAACAGACTTCACCGGCCTGATAAAGTTTTTACACTTAAATACCGCAGCCTTCTGTTTAACAGCCTCCGGAAGAACCTGTGATAGCGCTTCAGGATAGGTTCTGTGTTCAGGCAGCGGCGGAACCGTTTTATCCGTAAAATGGTATTGAAGCGGAATGACAGACGCCCCGGCCATGGCAGTAATAAATAGAGCAGTGATAATGATCCTTGTCTTCATTGGCTTTCCTGTGTTTTCTGGTTATTTTTTGTTTATTGTTATCGTACAAATCATTGTGTTGTTGTTCCATCGTTCCCACGCTCCGCGTGGTAATGCTGTTACACCTGCGACTTCATCAGACTCTGTCCCCCCCCGGACATTACCACGCAGAGCGTGGGAACGATTCACAAACGTATAAAATGTCGGGTTTCGGGAACCGGTTTGGTATTATTTTAAGCCAACGTATTTCATAAGGATGGAGGTCATTTGGTGGGCAGAGCCCACCCTACGAGTTGGTACAAGAACCTGGTGTACGATGTTCATTTGTACGCAAATTATCGTACCCCAAGGACACTTGCTTCGCGGCGTAGGGTGGGCCCTGCCCACCGATTGGGTTTTCATCCTTTAAAATTCGTTATCCCCGGTTGTTCCATTTATTTAAATCTCAACAAGAACAACCGTAATATTGTCCCTTCCACCATTCTCATTCGCCATATCAACAAGCTGCTCCGCCTTCTCATCAATTGAACCGGATCCTATCAACACCCCCTGAATTTCTGCATCCGACACCATATCCGACAACCCGTCACTGCAAAGTATCAGAATATCTTTCTTTTTCAATTCTTTTTCACAGGTAAAGATATCTTTTTTATCAAGAATTTCGTCAGACCCGATGGCCCTTAACAAAACATGACTCCGGGGATGAACCCTCAGCTCTTCCTTGGTAATACTGCCATCTTTGTATAAAGCCCAGATCGCTGACTGATCTTCGGTCAGCTGTTCAAGCTTATTATCTCTTAAAAGATAGGCCCGGCTATCGCCCACAGAACAGATGGAGACGGTGTTATCTGCAATATGAGCTGCCACAATGGTGGTACACATGCCGTTGTATTGCTCATGCTCACCGGCAAGGTTAAAAATTTTTGTATTTGTTTCTGAGATGATTGTTTTTATGTCTGACTGTTGCGTATAAAAATCTGCCGCAACCCATCCGCAGGTCAACTGGCTTGCCACCTCACCAGACTTTGCCCCCCCCATGCCGTCACAAACGATAAAAAGGTCGCCTTTTGCCGAAATCACGTCCTCAGTTATTTTGAATTTATCGTCCGGTTTCGGGAGGAAATAACAATCCTCATTGTGGTCGTATTTTTTGCCTTTATCGGTGTTCGCTGTGTAATTTATCAAAGTGTTTCCTTTATTCTCATCGTTCCCACGCTCTGTGTGGTAATGCAATTAACCGCTTCACCAACCTTTAAAATGTCGGGTTTCGGGAACCAGTATTTCATCATCCACCATTTTCATTTTTTAAATATTGCCGTAGTATCAATGCTCTTTAATCTCTACCCGACCTACATTTTTTAATATTTCCACACCCCATCGCACCCCAAGGTGCACTTGCTTTGCAAGTGCGTAGGATTAAGCGGTTTTTTTGTCAATCATAATTTAAACTTTTTGGACTACAATGACTGCGACCTTAAACAAAACATCACCGCAAGCGTAATCCGACAAAATGGCACCTGTCCTTTAAAATTCAACAATCCTCAATATATCGTTTCATCCCACCATACCCGTTTCCATACGTGCCAAGGGTCAGTCCCTGGGCAACCCCTCAGAACCCGCCAACCGAAACCCTACAGTATTGCTCCGGTAATCGGGCAGATCCCAAGTGCGATTGGCGGAGTACAAATACCCTGCAAAAGTACCCCAATAGCCCCCGCGTATTACTCGGCCTTTGCCCGATGAGGCCCCTTTTGGGTCTGTCTGAAACCCGTTTGAATAATTCCCGTAAAAGTCCTCGCACCACTCCCCCACATTTCCGTGTATGTCATACAGACCCCAGGAATTAGCATTCTTCTGACCCACTGAATGCGTCTTGTGTCCGGAATTTTTTTCATACCACCCCATCACATCACCATTATTTCCATTTGCAGAATCGCTGTCACTCCCACCACTACAAACGAACTCCCATTCTGCTTCCGTCGGAAGACGATACTTATTCGTTCCCTCTTTGGTATTCAGCTTTCGTATAAATTCCTTTACATCATTCCACGACACATTTTCCACAGGGCAGTCACTTCCGCAACCGGCAAATTTCGACGGGTTACTCCCCATAACATCATGCCACTGCCCTTGCGTCACCTCTGTCGTCTGCATATAAAACCCTTTGCTGATTCTGACACGGTGAACAGGCTTTTCTAAATCATCAGTATTACTCCCCATATTAAAACTTCCGGGTTTTATATAGACAAAGGCCATTCCAATGCTGTTGGTAACTTTATTATTAGTTTTCTTTTTAAGCCTGACATCAATATTTTTTGTCTGATCTTCAAAGACCTCCACCCATTGCTTTTTTGTAACATACCCCTTTTTTGAGACTGAAACATGGTAGCTGCCTGGTTTTAAAGATATCCCCTGGCTGAAAGCAGGTTTGATATTCAGAATTTTTATTGTGGCACCGGTTGGCGTTGGATTAACATGGAGGCGGGCTTTTCGGATAACATGTTTTTGTTCTTCAATTATTTCGGCAGATTCAGCCCCGCCTGTATATTTATTTTGCTTAGCCGCAGTAATATCGGGTGTTTTTTTATTGTTTCCTGACAAGGCAAAGACCATAATAATAACGGCAAGAATAATAAACGAAAGCAGAACAGCAGGCTTTTTCCAGATATTATTTTCTTTAACAAAGAATGGTTTTTTTTCAGGATTTGACCCGACACTTTTACCAGCCAGAGCCCTTAGCACCGCCTCAAAATGCCGAAACCGGTCTTTATAATCCTTGGCAAGGCATTTTTGAAGAAACTGATTCATCTCATCGGACACGCCCTCGATCAATAGCGGTTTTGCATTTAAAATCTGATGTTCAATAGCCCCCTTATGAAAGGGTGTTTTCCCTGATAACAGCTCATAAAGCATAGCACCAAAGGAGTAGAGATCAGCCTCACGGCCAACATTCATGCCTTTAATTTGCTCAGGAGACATATAGACCAGGGTTCCTGATGAAGTTGAATTCTCAACCCGGCTCATGGAGCTTCTGACTGTTTCCGAAATACCAAAATCCATGATTTTAATTTTATCGGTTTTAGATAGAAGGATATTCTGAGGTTTTATATCTTTATGGATCACATTTTTTGAATGGGCATAGGCAAGGCCGGTGGCGATCTGAACGGCCAGTTTTTTCACTTCAGCTTCACCTAATTTTTTATCCGGGGAATCGAGCTTCACATCGGTAAGACTTTTGCCGTCAACAAATTCCATGTCGATATATTTAATCCGGCCCTTCTCCTGAAAATCAAACACCCTTACAATATTTTCCTGATTCAGACGAACCATTGTCGAAGCTTCTTCTCCAAGGCTCTCCATTGCCTCCCGATCGTTTGTAACGGCTTCGGGCAACACCTTAAGCGCCTTGTCTATTTTCATCTTTTTATCAAAGACTCTGTAAACAGCGCCAAAACCACCCTGCCCAAGTTTGCTTATCACCTCATAGCGGTCATCAATAAGGTGGCCCACCGGCAGATCTTCAAGAGTGACAACCCCGTATGCCGGTTTCCGGCGGACGACTGTCTTAAACGCATCATCTCCAGCTGGTGCCGCCTCGGGTGGTCTCTTTCCGTCTGTCACCCCGACCGGCGTTCCGCAGTAATGGCAAAACCCGGCCTCTCCCGGCACTTCGGTTCCGCATTTATTGCAAAATGGCATCTATATTTCCCCTTTCCTGAATTCCCATCATCCCCGCGCATTGCACGGATCTATCATTCATCGGTCCCACGCTCTGCGTGGTAATGCTGTTACACTTTCGATATCATCATACGCTGTCACCCCGAACATTACCACGCAGAGCGTGGGAACGATTCTCGTACCTCTACAGCGCCACTATCAACGCAACTGCTAATACACATGCGTTTTACCGATGATCGTTTTTAAATATCCGGCCTACGCTCAACCTTAATGACCTGGGGAGAGGACAAGCCGGAAACCGTAGTCGACGTACCGGTAGCCCGGCGGGTCACGGCGGCGAATAGTAGACCAGCACTGATACGCGTAGCTGTCCCAGCTACCGCCGCGCAAAACACGTTCCGAACCTGTCGATGGACCCACCGGATTGGTAACATTCCCAGATGAATAATCCCCATACCAATCCTCACACCACTCCTCCACATTACCGTGCATGTCATACAGCCCCCATGCATTCGCCTTCTTCTGACCAACTAATTGTGTCTTGTCTCCGGAATTTTTATCATACCACCCCATCACATCAATACTGTTCCCATTCGCATATTTTGTATCACTTCCTGCACGGCAGGCATACTCCCATTCAGCTTCCGTCGGCAGACGATATTTACCAGCCCCCTCTTTTGCATTCAGCTTCCGGATAAATTCCTTTGCATCATTCCATGACACATTGTCAACAGGGCAATAACTTCCGCAACTGGAAAAACGAGACAGATTATTTCCCATTACAGACCGCCACTGCCCCTGTGTCACCTCCGTTGTCTGCATATAAAACCCTTTGGTGATCTTTACACGAAGATAGCCTCCCATATCAAAGCTGCCCGGCGTTATATAAACAAACTGCATCCCGATTGAATTTGACATTTCTAATCTTAGCAATGAAAGTGTCACTTTTTTCTTTTCACCGGCTTTCACATTCACACTTCGGGTTTCAGCAATATAGTTTGATGCACTCACCTCAACCCGATAATCCCCCGGAGCAAGCCGCATACCGTCCCGGTATTTCCCTTTTGCATTCAACACCTTCACATGTGCATTTTTCGGATTTGTGCTGATATAAAGATGTCCGTACTTATCAAGATCAACACTTACCTGCTTTGTTTTTCCGGGCTTAAGGCTAACATTAATTTCTTTGCCGACATACCCGTCTTTAGAGAGCTTTAACCGGTATTTGCCTGCCTTAAGCTGCATCCCCTGACTAAACGGCTGTTTTATAGTTAAGATGCTTATTTTTGAGCCTTTTGGCGTTGCCTTTACTCTCAGGGTTGCAAATCCGTACAGCAACGTTGTTGTATCACCAATGTCAACCCCTTTTGTACGGTCAGGGTATTTTTCGGTCAACGTTTTCCAGGCTGTTGCCTTCATGCTTTTTCCGTATTCAGAATTCACTACATCTTTATAATCCTGAATATCCGCCTTAAACTGTTTCATAAAAGAATCGTCTGCTTCCTTTTGACGGCGGGCTACCTCAGTTTTCTCTTTTTGAATGAAGGCGGCAAGTTTCTTTTCAGACGTCCCTTTTTCAACGATAAGGCCGTTCAGCGCTTTCAGGCTGTCACCACTTTCCGGGGTACCGTCATTGAGACGTTTTTGCATGGCGCGGATTTTTTTATCGAAATTGCTGATGGCGGTATTATAACCCGCTTTACTCTCTTTTTTTGGAATATGGACGGGCTTTTTTACCGGGACGGATACAGCTGCAGTTTCTCTGGTTTGGGTCGATTTTTCGTCATTACCTGAGGAGATGACAAAAATGGCAATAATAATTACCGCAACAAGGCCGATAGATCCGAAAATTGCTTTTTTGAGATACCCGCCGGTTTTGTCATCCCGGACCTGATCCGGGATCTCTTTACCGGTTTTACCAGACTTAGCAGTGGATACCGGATCGGGGTCCGGCATGACAGGCTGTTTTCCGTCTAACGCAGACAACACTTCATCAAAATTCCGGTACCGGTCTGTGTAGTCCTTGGCAAGGCATTTTAACAGAAAGGTGTTCATCTCATTTGATATGCCGTCGATCTCAGTCGGTTGTTCATTTAAAATCTGATGTTCAATGGCCCCTTTATGAAACGGTGGTTTGCCGGAGAGGAGTTCATAGAGCATGGCGCCAAAAGAATAGATATCGGCTTCTTTCCCTACGTCTTTGCCCCGGATCTGTTCCGGTGACATATAGACCAGGGTTCCGGATGAGCTGGAGTTTTCTACACGGCTCATGGAGCTTGTCACGGTTTCGGATATCCCGAAATCCATGATTTTTACGTCACCCGATTTTGACACCAGGATATTCTGCGGTTTGATATCTTTGTGAATCACATTATTGGCGTGGGCATAGGCAAGGCCTTTGGCAATCTGATGGGCGGATTTTTTAGCCTCAGTCTCTTTGAGTCTTTCACCTTCCGACTCGAACCTTATTTGATGAAGATCCTTCCCATCCACAAACTGCATATCGATATATTTGATGTCACCTTTATCCTGAAAATCAAACACCCTGACGATATTCGGATGATCGAGCCTGACCATTGTGGTCGCTTCGGTCTTAATGGTGTTCATGGCCGACAGGTCATTAACAATCGCCTCGGGCAATACCTTTAAGGCCTTATCGATCTCCATTTTCTTATCAAAGGCTTTATAAACAGCCCCGAATCCGCCCTGACCGAGTTTTTTGATAATCTCATACCGTTCATCAATGATATGGCCCTTTGGGAGATCTTCAAGATTTATAACCCCGTAGACAGGTTTTTGTCGTACCTGGGTTTTGAATTCATTTTCGTTGTTGTTTTGATTCGCTGCTTTTGGCTCTGTTGTCCCCTGCGGTGTTCCGCAGGAATGACAGAAGCCGGAGCCGCCCGGCATCTCTGTTCCGCATTTGTTACAAAATGGCATCTATATTCCCTCTCCCCTGAAGAATCATCATTCCCACGCTCTGTGTGGTAATGTACATACATTTACGGTTTTTCTGTTGCGGTAAAAATTCGATATCTTTTCCTCTTTATCATAAAAGAGAAAAATTACTATGAAGTATTTCACAAAGTATGAAGAATTTCTTAATTTGAGGTGTCGATAGGAATGTTGTATTTCGGGAACCGGTTTTGCATTATTTTACGCCAACGTATTTTATACGGATGGTAGCCATTTGGTGGGCAGAGCCCACCCTACGCTGCAGAGCAAGTGCCCTTGGGGTGCGATGTTCTCTGTAATATCTTTGAGTGTTGTTTTAAATACCGCTTTCTTTCATGCCAAAAAGTATCTCAAACATCACTCTGTATTTGTACATCAATTATCGCACCCCAAGGGCACTTGTTTCACGGCGTAGGGTGGGCTCTGCCCACCGCTCAGATTACCATCCTTTAAAAATTCGCTATCTTTTCAGTTTAACCATACAACAAAAAAATTACTATAAAGTATTTCAGATGGTGTCAAGGATTTCTTACTATTTCAGGGGGGGG
>JQIA01000936.1_pt1 | contig 15503 bp, 13 predicted proteins | sample 811431 | NCBI WGS metagenome assembly JQIA01 (sample SAMN02998118, study PRJNA258478) | marine sediment metagenome | biome: marine; feature: seafloor; material: sediment; isolation source: oil-polluted sediment collected from 3 locations (0.5 km, 0.7 km and 0.9 km)... | place: USA: Gulf of Mexico ... | reverse complement strand
TTTTTTTATTGTAAACAATTTTTGACAGATTCTAAGGCTAACTTATGAAAAATAATGATTTTTTTGATAAAATTAAACTTTTGAATTCCAATTTAGCAAAATTCGACTCTCTTGCGATTGCATTTTCAGGGGGTGTTGACAGTACATTTCTCCTTGCATCCGCAAAAAAGGCTCTTGGTGACAATGTTTTTGCTATTATTGCTAAGACCCCTGTTTTTCCAAAAGATGAAGAGGTTGATGCGGTCGCATTTTTAAAACAGGAAAATATCCGATACTCAATCATCAGTCCCGATTTAATGGCTGTTGACAGTTTTGTGAGCAACCCAAAAGATCGGTGCTATATCTGTAAAAAGATTCTTTTTGAAAAGATTATTAATGAGGCTGAGAAGCAGGGTATTTGCCATCTTGCCCATGGTGTTAACACAGATGATTTTTCTGATTACAGGCCAGGATTAAAAGCGGCTGATGAACTTGGAGTTATTTCACCTCTGGCTGATGCATGCTTATCAAAAGATGAAATAAGAAAGGCTTCAAGGGAAATGAATCTTGCAACTGCCGATAAATCAGCTATGGCTTGTCTTGCGTCACGAATCCCGTATGGGGATATTATCACTGTTGAAAAATTGCAGAGAATTGAGAAGGCTGAAAACGTTTTGAAAAAACTTGGGTTTGAGATGATGCGTGTCAGATATCATGGGAATGTTGCGAGAATTGAGGTGCCTGAGGGGCGACTTTTGGATATTATGGAAGAAAATATGAGGGCCGAGGTGCTTGATTCTTTCAGGGCGTTAGGGTTTTTATATGTTTCGGTTGATATGGCGGGGTACTCACAAGGTAGCATGAACATAACTGCCTAAGGCTGAACTTTCAGAAACGTTAATGGCTGTGATATGCAACATATTCCCTTGTTTTTCGCTATTGATATGTGTCGCACCCTCTTTATGTTCAAAAATTTTAAAGATCGTGTTTTAAACTCTTCAAATGAGGACATTCTTAAATGGATTCATGCAATAAATGCGGAACCCCAAACCCTGACTGCAGTCTTCACCCAATTAAGATCGATGATAAAAGCGCTCTTTTAATTTGTAACCATTGCCTCCATTATTACCGTGACGCATTACACGGCGAAAAAATTATGGTGGAAAAAAAAGAAAATCTATACCGATATTGGACGTTAGAATACGAAGGACAAACGGGCGTTCTTGTATATCCCTATTCTGGCGGTAATCTTTTGCAAAAAGTTCTTTTAAGCAATAAAGAGGTCATTAATTTATATCCCACCGAATTTAAGGTTATATAGTACTTTTTACGATGCAATCAAGGTTCAAACCCTTTATAGTTCAAGAGATGTAATCAATTCGTTGACTCTGTTTTCAATGTCATTTCGGATTGTCGCGATGTTTTCCTGTGATTTTCCTGCAGGATTTTCAATTTGCCATATAAAAGACTCTGTGTCGGGCATATGAATACAGGTTTCATCTCCGGCGTTTATTGTGACAATGTAATCTGGCTTATCAATTTCTGTGACCTTATCAATTGGCTCGGGCAGCCGGTAACCAATGTCAATACCAACGTCGGCCATGGCAAGTTCAATTTCCGGTTCGATTTTGTCCGCAGGCATTGTTCCGGCTGTCAGTATGTTAAATTTATCTCCGGCAACTTTACGTGCGAATGCACCGGCCATTTGACTGCGGCCGGTATTGGTACTGCATGTAAAAAGAATAATTTTTTTTCTGAATGCTGCTGAGAGTTTTTCAGCAGCAACATTGACGTCTTTATAAACAGATTCTATTTTTTCAAGATCGCCCCTTTCTTCAACGCGACGATACGATAACTCGCCTGCGAAATCAGCGCTGATACCTTTAAAAAAATACTTCATGGTTAAATTGATACTATCGAAAAGATCTTTTCCTTTTGTCGCACCGACTGAGAGCATAAATCCTTTACGGGATATTTCTGAAGGATCATCAATTTTTAATTTATATTTTCTTGCCCATAATGTCTGTGATCTGTCAATGAGTGCTTTTAGCTCTGACGGTGCATTATAGAAATATATCGGGGATGCGATGACTATAATATCAGACTTTCTTAAAATTGGTAAGATTTCACGCTGCATGTCGTCATCAATACTGCAGATCCCTTTTTTTTCACAAAGAGCGCAACCGGTACAGGGAAGAATTTTTTTTTCAGGTACGTTGACTATTAGTGTCTTTGCACCGTTTTTTTCAAGCTGTTTCATGAAAATATCGAGCAGAAATGCTGTGTTACCATTTTTTCGCGGGCTTCCCATAAAACCTGATACAAACATACGCTCTCCTGTGAAGACATGTTTTGTAAGAATGAATTGTTTTTGCAATAGTTATCTATAGCACCATCTATTTTTAAATAAAAGTGAAAGTTTTTGAAAAATTCAGGTTTCCGTATCGGTAACTAAAATAGTTGTTTTTAGGCTTTTAAAAGTCAGTTTAATAGTATATCAAAAGGTATTGTATTGAGGGGGGCAGGTGGTTATAGTTGTTTTAAAGAATTAGGAGGTTTTTTAACATGCAATTTTTAAAGGGGAAATATCTGATTGTATCACTGTTGTTGGTAATGCTGCAATGGGGGGCCGCCATTGCCAATATGAAAAACAACAATTCAGCAATGCTTGCAGGAAACTGGTCCTCCTCAGTCAACATAGATGGTTGGTGGCTGAGTGAAAAACTGGATGGGGTAAGGGGATGCTGGGACGGTAAAGAGATGCTTTCAAAATCAGGCCGGAGGATTAACGTCCCTGCGTGGTTTTTAAGAAACTTTCCTCCGTTTGCATTGGATGGTGAATTGTGGACAGGGCGGGGAGACTTTTCAAATATTATCAGTATTGTAAGTAAAGATACGCCGGGGCCTGAATGGCACAAGATAAAATATTATATTTTCGATGTACCGCACAAAGAAGATGTGTTTGAAAAAAGGATGAAAAAAGCGGAAGAGTGGTTCAGGGATAATCCTTCGTTATATGCAGCCATTCTGGAACAAAAAATCTGTGGAAACAATACTCATTTAGCCGAAGAACTGAAAAAAGTGGAAAAATTAAATGGTGAAGGGATTATGCTGAGAAGGCCCGGATCATTATACAGCACCGGGCGTAGCCGGGATATCCTGAAAGTAAAAACATTTCATGATGCTGAAGCGGTCGTAGTCTCTCATATTAAGGGGAACGGGCGAAACAGCATGCGAATGGGATCTATGAGGGTTCGGCTGCCGGATGGTAAAGAATTTCTTATCGGCACCGGCTTTACAGATCAGGAGCGGGATAATCCTCCTCCGATAGGGAGCCTAATAACGTTTAAGTACAAGGAAATTAATAAATCAGGAATACCCCGGTTTGCATCATTTCTGAGAATAAGGGAAAAATTATAGCACTATCATCAGGTTCATCAGAATAACGGGCTGAAGAATTCAAACGCCGGAAAGCTAATATGATGCTCTCGTAAAAAAAGTCTATAGATGGCTAAGAAAAAGGGCCCATATATAAGATTTAGTGGTTGGACAGGCTTGAAGTAGTGCATGTGGCACTTCAAAAAGTCCGAACAATCACTACGTCTTGTACCCCAAGGGCACTTGCTTCGCAGCGTAGATGGGGCTTTTTACGACGGCATCAAATATGATTGATGGATGAAGCCATATAACCGGCTCCAAAGCCATTATCAATATTTACAACGGCGATATTGGAACTGCAGCTATTCAACATGCCGAAAAGTGCTGTCATGCCGTTCAGACTGACGCCGTAGCCGATACTTGTAGGTACTGCAATAACCGGTGCTTTGACCATGCCTGCAACAACACTTGGCAGTGCCCCTTCCATACCTGCAATAACTATGATGATTGAAGCTGTTTCAATTTTTTTCTGATGTTTGAACAGTCGATGAATCCCGGCAACGCCAACATCAAAAATTGTTTCCACCTGATTGCCCATTGCTTTTGCCGTTAACGCGGCTTCCATTGCAACCGGGATATCTGAAGTTCCGGCAGAAATAATCAGAATATTTCCATTACCGGTATCCGGTATCTCACCTTTTTGCCAGGTAAGAAGTCTTGCCTCATTATGATAGACTGCATCCGGGAATTTTTCAAGAACCTGTCCGGCTTTGTCGCTGTCGATTCTGGTCACAAGAATAATATTCTCCTGGACAGCCATTTTTTCCATGATACCGGTAATCTGTACGGCTGTTTTTCCCTCCCCAAAGATAACTTCGGGAAATCCTTTTCGAATGCACCTGTGATGGTCAATATTGGCAAACTGAATATCTTCAGATGTGAAATTTTTTAATTTTTCTGTTGCCTGGTCAACGGATGCGCTGCCTTTTGATACTTCACTAAGTATTTCTTTTAATGCATCTATATTCATTATAAGACCTGCTACTTTCTTAATTCTTTATAAGGTTGATGCTCTCGTAAAAAGTCTATAGATGGCTAAGGAAAAGGGCCCATATACGAGACTTATTGGTTGGACAGGCTTGAAGTAGTACTGTGGTACTTCGAAAGTCTGGTCAACCAATAAGGCGAAGTAGATGGGACTTTTTACGACGCCATCAGGTTACTCTGCTTCCGGCTCTTCTATCGGAGGTGGCTCGGGCTTCTGTTCGCCAACGCCCCAGATAGATTTTGCAAATTTAAGGTACCCCTGTACATTGTTAAAACGTGCATCAACACCGTTTGGCATGGGTGATACGCTCCCGTCAATCAGTGGCTCAAGATATTGTGCCATCTCCATTGAACCGCCGCCTGTAAGGATGATATTGTCAATATCCCAGTCTTCTGCCCAAAGCCTGTTTATATCATTGGCAATAGAACTTGCAGAATGTGAAAAGACTTTGTCTCTGAGATTTGTGATGTTGTATTCTTTTCCCTTAATTTTAATCATCCCCGTTTTAATAGCGTCAAAGAGCCGGTATATCTCGACACTGACCCCACTCTCTTTACGAAGCTTGTTGGCGATGACAGAGAAGCTTTTTGATATGCCTGTATCCATTGTACTACTGCCACGCTCAACATATTGCATATTTTTGATAATTGTAAAATCTGTCGTGCGGAATCCAATGTCCACGACCCCGATTTTTTTGTGTGTCATGTCAGTATTTGAGATTCTACCGGTATCATCCATCATAAGGTTGAAAATGCTGCCAAGAGGCTGGGGCATCATTTTAACCTTGTTGATAAATATTTTTTTTGTGATTTTTTCGCCTGTGGGGGTATTGAATACAATTGAGTGATGACCCGTTATAATATCTGTAAATTTTTTATAGTCCCGATTCAGATAACCAACTGGAAGTCCTGAAACAACATTAAATGAACCATCGGAATCAGAGCATAGGCCAGCTGCAGTCAGTGCCAGTATCTTTACAAATTCTGCAAGGAGTTTCTCCTGATCAAGTGTAAACTGTCTTACCGTCGACTGCTGCTCGGCATAATCGCCTATAAAATAAGATTTATCGCCGATATTAATATGCAGATTGGTGTCAATATCGTTGTTACCAAAAGCGGATCTGAATTGAATGTCATTCGAATCTCCTAAAAGAGACTTGAATATTGTATTTTCTTTTCCCGTTGTTGCTTTTGTAAATCCAAATCCGACATCAATACCAATTGTTTTCATTGTCTCCTCCAATTTCATCAGCCAGTCAGACAAATAAATGTTCGCTTATTGCAATAAGCGTCAACCGACAAAGGTTTAATTTTTACAAAACAGGTTGTTATCTGATATTGTACAAGGTTAATTTGTTTCAGATATAACCTTTAATAACTCAGGTTTAAGAGTGATAAATAGACTTATAAGGCGGGGATCAAAATCTATCCCGCTTTTATTTTTTATTTCTTCAAATGCTTTTTCAATAGGCCATGCTTTTTTGTATGGTCTTTCTGAAATCAATGCGTCGAAAACATCACAGATGCCTACAATTCTACTTATCAAAGGAATTTCTTCACCTTTCAGGCCTTTGTTATAACCGGAACCGTTCCATTTTTCATGGTGGGTAAGAGCAATTGTCTCAGCATCCTGAATCAGTCTTGACTTACTGCCGGAAAGTAGCCTTGAGCCAATCGTCGTGTGTGCCTGCATGGATTTCCACTCGTCATTATTGAGTTTTCCTTTTTTAAGAAGGATGGAATCTGAAATGCCAATTTTCCCTGCATCGTGCAGCATACTCGATAGCGCTAATGTTTCTGCTTCTGCAATGCTCAGTCCTGCAGCCCTGCCTAAAAGTTCTGACATTCTGCTGATACGGGAAACATTCTGACCGGTTCCATTATCTCTGTATTTCGAAGCAAGGCTTAATCGTTTTATAATTTCAACCTGAGTCTCTTTTAGTTCCAGCGTACGTTTTTTTATTTTTTCTTCCAGTATTATATTCCGGTTGCTCAACTCTTCCTGCGTTATTTTCAGGCTGAGGTGTGTTTTAACTCTTGCTTTAACTTCAGAAATATCAAAAGGTTTTGTTATATAATCAACGGCACCTATTTCAAGACCTTTTCGTTTATGTTTTGGATCATTCATCGCTGTAATGAAGATGATCGGTACATGTCTGGTCGCCGGGTTTTCTTTGAGTCTCTGGCAGACTTCGAATCCATCCATTTCGGGCATCAGGATATCAAGAAGGATTAAATCCAGTCTGTTGTCCCTGGTATATTCGATTGCCTTTAAACCGTTTAAGGCAACCCCCAGTTTATAATCATCTTTAAGGGTTTGAACAAGAATATCAATATTGGCTTTAGTATCATCGACAAGCAAAATTTTTCGGCTTGTTATTTCACCCATGCTTATACTCCGGCAAATGTTAATATACAGACGATGACAAATTAAAAAATTATCTACCTGACGGCGTAAACATTTTTTGATGCCATTGTAATTTTCTTATCGGTTTCTTTTTACTCTTACATATTATGAATACAATATCGTAGCGAAATGTCAAGGAATGACTATACCTATCATCATTATAAGTGATAACTGCTGCCGGAAACTGTTACCGGCAGCTGATAGTTAAAACAGAGTATTTTCTGTTACATTGAAAATGGCTGATGGGTACAAAGTGGCTCTTCAGTCAGGTAGTCTCCTGTTTTCTCATATGCCCTTGCCCTGCATCCGCCGCAGACTTTATTATATTCACAGGGACCGCATTTGCCGGTCAGTAAGTCGTAATCACGTAATTCAAGGAATGTCTGTGAATTATTCCATATTTCTGAGAAGGAATTTTCCCGGACATTACCACAGTCAGTGTGGAGAAAACCGCATGGCTGAACGGTACCTGTATGTGAGACAAAACAGAAACCGATCCCACCAAGGCAACCTCGGGTTACAGCATCAAGCCCATGGGATTCAAAGGTTATTTTCTTACCTTCTTCCTTTGCACGCTGCCTCAGTATTCTGTAGTAATGTGGGGCACATGTTGCTTTTAACTGTAGAGGCGTTTTATCAGTCTGGTCATAGAACCAGTTGAGCGTTTTCTCATATTCTTCAGCTGAAATTTCCTGGTCAGTAATGTATTTTCCTCTACCCGTAGGAACCAGCAAGAAAATATGGTGTGCAACTGCACCAAGTTTTTCTGCTGTTGCGAGAATGTCAGGAATCTGGGTTAGATTTTTTTTTGTAATCGTAGTATTGATCTGAAATTCAATGCCTGCTTTTTGTGCATTTCTGATCCCCTGCATAGCGCCATCATATGCTCCGTCAACAGCCCTGAAAGCATCATGTGAATCCTTGTCAGCGCCATCAAGGCTGATACTGATTCTTTTGATGCCTGACTCTGCCATTTTTTTTGCAACGTCTTCAGTTACCAGCGTTCCGTTCGGGGCCATAACCATTCTCAGCCCCTTTTGGGTCCCATAGGATGCGATCTCAAATATATCCGGACGCATTAAAGGTTCGCCACCGGTAAGAATTACTATGGGGTTTCCGGTTTCAGCTATCTGGTCAATCAGTTTTAAGGACTCTTCAGTATTGAGCTCGCCTTCGTACGGTCCGTTGTGAGCGGCTGCCCGACAATGAATGCATGAAAGATTGCAGCGTCTGGTAGTTTCCCATGCAACAAGCCTTAGTGTCGCATTCTTTTTATCCCCTGCCGGATGTCCGTGGGGCGATTTCGCATGAGGATGATTCATATATATAATCCTGAAATATTTATTTGTTTAGTTCAATGGCTGCATCAATTGCGGAATAGGTCAGTATCATATCTGCACCTGCTCGCTTTATTGATGTCAGCGTTTCAAGCATCACCTTTGTTCCGTCAATCCAGCCCATCATTTCTGCAGCTTTTATCATGGCATATTCGCCGCTTACATTATAAGCCGCCACAGGCAGGTCAATTTCCGTTCTTATGCGGTGAATTATGTCGAGGTACGATAATGCCGGTTTTACCATAATAATATCAGCACCTTCCTCAATATCCATAGTTGCCTCTCTGATAGCTTCAAGCGCATTTCCCGGATCCATCTGGTACGTCCTTCTGTCCCCGGATTTTGGCGCTGAGTGGGCTGCAGCCCTGAACGGGCCGTAATAGGCGGAACAGTATTTTACCGAATATGACATGATTGGAATATTTGATAAAAAATTATCATCAAGTGCTTCTCTGATTTCGCCAACCCGTCCGTCCATCATATCGGATGGTGCGACCATATCTGCTCCGGCTTTGGCATGTGACACAGCTGTTCTGGCAAGAAGGTCAAGCGTTGAATCATTATCAACGGTATTTTTATCAAGCATGCCGCAATGACCATGATCTGTATACTGACACAGACACACATCTGTTATAACTATAAGGTCAGGCAGTGCATTTTTTACTTCTTTGACTGCTTTTTGGACGATACCGTTTTTTTGATATGCCTGGGTACCAAGCGGGTCTTTTTTATCGGGAATACCAAACAACATGATAGCCGGGATCCCAAGTTCAAAAGCTTTTCTTGCCTCTTTGACAATATAATCCACTGAAAACTGAAAATGTCCCGGCATGGATTCAATCGGGTTTTTAACATTTTTACCACCAATGGCAAAAAGAGGTAAAATAAGATCATTTACCGACAGTGTCGTTTCGCAGATCATTCTTCTGAAGGCGTCATTTGACCGCATTCTTCTGGCTCTGTATTCCGGGAAAAGCATGCTGACTCTCCTTATTGCTTTTGGCTATGAGATTTCTTCATCTGTAAGATAACAGGCCGGATCAGCAGCCCACACGTCGTCAGTCAAAGCTTCTGCACGAACCCTGAAGTTTCCGGCACAGATATCAAGCCATTTACAGCCGGCACATTTTCCGCCGACATGCTTTTTCTTTTCTTTCAGTTGCAGTAAAAGTTTATCTTCAGGTGCTGTCCAGATCTCAGAAAAGGGCCGATTTCTGACATTACCAAAACTTTTGTGACGCCAGAACTGATCCGCATGGACTTCACCGTCCCAGCTGACACAGCCAATACCATGACCGGAACTGTTACCTTCGTTCATTTCAAGAAGCTCAAGAATCTCTTTTGCTCTTTCCGGATCTTCTTTAAGTGCGCGCATATAGACATACGGGCCGTCGGCATGGTTATCAACTGTCAAAACTTCTTTTGGTTTACCAATATCATGAAGTCTTTTAGTCTCATCCATGATCAAATCGACAACTTTTCGTGTCTCTTCATGGGAAAGATCTTCTTCAACCAGTTTTGAGCCTCGTCCCGCATAAACAAGGTGGTAGAAGCAGACTCGTGGAATATCCATTTCTTCAAGTAGATTGAATACTGCCGGTATATCCGCTGCATTGATTTTATTGACTGTAAACCGAAGACCAACTTTAATACCTGCAGCCTGACAGTTTCTAATACCTTCAAGAGCCGCCTGAAAAGAACCTTTCTGCCCCCTGAAGTGATCGTGGATTTTTTCCATGCCGTCCAGGCTGATGCCGACATACGACAGGCCGATCTCTTTTAAGGTTTTTGCAACTTCCGGGGTGATTAGTGTGCCATTGGTTGATACGACAGCACGCATACCTTTTGAAACAGCATATTCTGCAAGTTCCGGCAGGTCTTCCCGCATAAGGGGTTCTCCACCTGAAAAGAGGATTACCGGTGAGCCAAAGGCTGCAAGATCATCAATCAGTGCTTTACCTTCATCTGTGGTTAGTTCATTATCTGCCGGGGTCGCTTTTGCATGGGCATAACAGTGGATACATTTTAAATTGCATCTCTTGGTGATATTCCATACAACAACCGGCTTTTTATCACTTGAAAATTGTAAAAGGTGTGACGGCAGCTTCCCTGAGTGACGCTCATAGCGAAGTGCATCAGAGGGTTCTACAGTGCCGCAGTATAATTTTGAAATACCAATCATAATTTTATTTCCCGTTCGGTTTTATATCATAAAAAATTTCATTTAAACTTGTGCGCAGCATTAACGCCTTTCATGCTTTATTGTCAGCCGCGATCATGCATATTAATCAGAAATCTCCTTTCTGATCAGGTCATCTAAAAATTCCTGTGAATTAACAAGAGCTTCCCTGGATATGAAAAAACGGTTTTTCCCGGTTTTTTCCTGAATCAGTTTAAGGCCGAGCTCAAAGTCGGACGTCAGCTTCATCAAAACCTCGTCAAAGGTTGCAGACGGTTCTATAAACTGCTCAATAAGGAAGTCGACCGCATCTTCATCAAAAATGAGATTGATATCACTATGAGAAAAAAAGGTCATTTCAAGTTTCTTAACTTCGTCATAATAAAAGCGGATCATATCCACTGAAGTACCAATGTTGGTAATGTTTTTACAAAAATAATCAGCCACATGATCAATTCTGTATTGTGTCAGTGTCAGGTTGTGTCTCAGTGACAACTCTTTCCACTTGTCATCAACAAATGACCGGATGAATTTGTATTCATCGGTTACAATATCTTTATAAATCTGCTCCCATTTTTCTGTATCTTCATCAGAACAGAGTGACAGGATAGATGTTTGAGGATCCTTGATTATGTCCGGTGTGACCGGGAAATATTTAACATTTTCTGATGGCAGGACTGTTTCAAACTGCAGAAGGGCTGCTTCAATTGCGTTTACAAGCCCTCTGGCACCGGTATTTTCTGTATAGGCATTTTCGGCAATCATTTTTAACGCATCATCTGAGAATTTAATTGAAATACCGTATGCTGCAAAATCGAGTTTTTTGCCTAAAATGACCGGGTTATTAGGGTTTTTAAGAATCTGGTACAGGTCATCTTCAGTAAGCTTTTCAAGGATGGCTCTAATTGGTAATCTGCCGACGAATTCAGTTTCAAATCCAAATTTAATTAAGTCTTCGGTGGCCATATTGGAAAGAATATTAAACTGTTCATCGCCATTGGAAATTTCAGCACCAAAGCCTATAGACTGCTTTGTTGTTCTTTTTTTGATGATATCTGTCAGTTCACCGAATGCACCACTCATTATAAATAGAATATTGGCAGTATTGATGACCTGCTTGTCTTTTTTGCCTGTCTGCTGAAATCGTTCCATCTCCTGCAGCATTGCCACGGGATCATGAGGTACCTTGAGTTCGACATCAGTATCTTCCATTGGCTTCAGCAGGGCTCTTTGAACACCGGTTCGTGAAATATCAGCACCGATACGGTTTTGAGACGAAGCGATTTTATCAATTTCATCAATATAAACAATCCCGTTCTGGGCAAGTTCGATATCGTCGTCGGCTTCCCTTAAAAGATCCCTTACAAGATCTTCAACATTACCGCCGACATAGCCGGTTTCTGTGAATTTAGTTGCATCCCCTTTAACAAAAGGGACGCCCAGTTTATTTGCGATCAGTTTGACCATATAAGTCTTACCGACACCTGTAGGGCCGGCAATGAGTATGTTGCTTTTTACACCGCCGACCATCATGGCTCTGCTGTCAGCTGTCTTCTCAAGGTGTTTTATGCGATTGAAATGAGTGCATATTTTTGTGGAAAGGGTTGCTTTTGCATTATCCTGCTTGATTATAAACTGGTCGAGATAGGAAATTAACTCTTTCGGTTTGAGATCAAAGTTAATGCTTTTAGTCTTTTCAGCGTCTCTGGACTTTTGGTCTCTGGCTGATTTCTCAGATAAAATAGCAGGTGAAACGATTTTTACGTTACCTCCAAACTTTTTGTTTAAAAAATCACCAAGTTCTTTTTCGATTTCCTTGGGGTCTGGAATACTTGTCTTAGAATTTTTTTTTATATCATCAGTCATAATCCCTGTACTATAATCACGGGGATGTAAAAAATCAAGTGCGATGAGTGAAAACAACTTCGAATTTTTTATAATTTTTTCATAAAGAATTACACCGTAATGACCGATAATTCTAATTAGAACATAAAAGTTACAGATAGTATCTGTACTCCCTGTAAAACCTATCGAAGTCCACATTTCTGCTAGGTTGGCTGGTAGATGACGAACGGGCCGGGAATATAGAAAATCATTTCATATTTGTTTATCCGGTATTAACTGGAGATTATAATGTCAGTTGAAATAAAAATTCTTGTAGTGGATGATAAAAAAAACAATCAACTTCTTTTTGAACGATATCTTAGACAACCGGATTGGATTGTTATTTCTGTAAGCTCTGGTGACGAAGCTATTCAGGCAGTCATACAGGATGATTTCGCACTTATCTTAATGGACATTGTAATGCCTGGCAAAAACGGTTTTGAAACGGCTGAGCAGATAAGGCGAAATAATGAAAAATCTCATATACCTATTATTTTTGTAACAGCGTATAAAAATGAAGAATCATGCGAGTTTAAAGGGTATGAAGCGGGTGCGGTAGATTTTTTGTATAAGCCCCTTGATCCGGTGATCTTGAGAAGTAAAGTAAACGTATTTGCAGAATTGTATAGACGGGAAAAGGTGCTCCAGTTGACGACCGTAGAGCTCGGGAACACCATGGAGAGTTTAAAGAAAGAAATAATAATGCGAAAGGCAGCTCAGGAGCGGGTCCTTAAATCAGAAAAAAAATACAGAAGCCTGTTTGATACAAGTCGTGATGGTATTGCTTTTGAGAAACTTAGCGGTGGGCTTGAAACAGCAAATAAAGCTTACACTGACATGATGGGGTATTCTGTTGAAGAATTACAGGATATTAAAAATTTTCGTGCGATAAAAGCACAAATGCCATCCGATATAAATCATGAGATCCTGGACCAGATGACAGAAAAGGGTTATTGCGATGAAGTTGAAACAAAATACACACGAAAAGATAATGATACCTTCCCGGCTCTGTTCAGGTCATGGGTAATTAAAGATGAAGATGGCTATCCTCTCAGAAAATTAAATCTGGTACGTGATATTACTGAACAGAGAAAAATTGAAAACCGTCTAAGGCAGGCCCAGAAAATGGAAGCTGTTGGTACCCTTGCCGGCGGTATAGCCCATGATTTTAATAATGTTCTCGCTGCGATCATGGGGTATATTGAACTTGCCCAGTTTGATGTTCCGGAAGAAAGTAAAGCCAGAAAGAGCCTCGGACATGTATTAAAGGCCTCCCTTAGAGCAAAGAAGCTTGTTTCGCATATTTTGGCTTTCAGCAGGCAGTCAGGAAATGAGAAAAGGCCGCTTCTTATTCGGCATATTGCAAAAGAGGCAATCGATCTTTTACGAGCGACGCTTCCCAGTACTATCGATATCAGGCAGAATATTCCTTCAAAATTATCTACAATTCATGCCGATGCAACACAGTTGCACCAGATTTTAATGAATCTCGGTACGAACGCTTATCATGCTATAGGCGATGAAACCGGTGTTATTGAGATTGCCATGTCTGACTTCAATACTGATGAAAAGCTGGTTCTTGATTTTGCAGAATTAGATCCGGGAGAGTACATTAGGCTGTCGGTTAAAGATAACGGCTGTGGTATGGATTCTTCTACACTGTCAAAAATATTTGACCCTTATTTTACGACAAAAGACAAAGGCGTCGGTACCGGTATGGGGCTCTCTGTTGTTCATGGTATTGTGAAATCACATGGCGGGTCAATTAATGTCGTGAGCAAACCTGGCGCAGGCAGTGAGTTTAGTTTGTTTTTTCCGGCAATTAATGCCGTTGAAGAGAGTCAGGCGGCAGTCGTTAATATTAAAGAGGGGAGTGGCGAGCAGGTCTTGTTTGTAGATGATGAAGATGTGCTTGTGAGCCTTGGCAAAGATGTGTTGGGAAAGCTTGGCTATAAGGTTGTTGCAGAAACCAGCAGCGTTAAAGCATTAGAACTTTATAAGGAAAATCCTGAAAAATTTGATATTATTGTTAGTGATACAACAATGCCTGATTTAACCGGGATACAACTGGCGAGAAGCGTTAGAGAAATTAATTCTGATATTCCAATCATTCTGTGCACCGGTTACAGCCGCCAAATAGATGAACAGGTTCTTGGTGACCTTGGCGTGGAGTATCTGCTAATAAAGCCATACGAAGTGAGTGAGCTGGCTGTAATAATGAGAACACTGCTCGAAAAGGGTGGCAACATCAAAGCATGTCATCATGGATAGACTTTTACAATTTGTTTTATGCACAATGCTCCTTCTTTTATCATTCTCAAATATATCGGCAGAATTATCGCCGAATGATAAAAAAAAATTGCGGAATGTTAACTGGGGGATGACACGACTGGACGTTATGGCAAGTGAAGAACACGCCCCAGAAGTCTTTGGCCTCACTGCAATAATATACAAACCTGTGATTGAAGGCAGGGAATTTTATCTAATTTATGAATTTATTGAAAACAGGCTCTCCAATGCCGAATATCGGTTTGTTGCGCATACTGTCGGGGAATATCTTTGGCTGAAAAGAATGTTAGTAATTAAACACGGTCAGCCTGTTACCTCCCGGGATGGTGGTTATGAGAACTTTGAATACAAATGGAAAATGCCTGAGACTGAAATCACACTAAAACATGGAAAAAAACGAGAATGTGTTATTGAATATAAAGGGCTTAAGTATTTATATTTAAAGACGATAAGAGAAAAAAAAATGACGATGAAAAAAGAAGAAAATATTAGGAAAACATTTTGACAGGCCGAATCCAACCTCAGGCGTTTCATAGCACGCAAAAGAGTACATAACTGTAAAAAATGATCTCAAGGCGCTGGAAAGCACTAAAAAACGTGTAAATAAAGAGACTCATGATGATAGTATTACTATCGGGTGAACATAGTTTTTTTTAGTTGGCATTATTTACGAATCCATTTACTAATGAAGCTTTAAAAGCTTTTTGTATGATAGTAAAAAAATGATTTAAATGTTGTTGACAGTTGTTTATGTAATAACAGTGTTAGAATATACGAATTAAAGTCTTTGAATATTTTTCATTAATTTGCTATTTATGTACATACAGGGATTGGGAAATTGAACAATGATTAATTTTTTGATTTTGGGGTTGTTGGGTGATTGAGGCTATTGTTGTTAACCGGTTTGATACCGGATGACAACGCCTGGTGTTTAAACAGAATTAAAGGAGTAAACTTATGAGGGGAAAGTTTCTGCTGAGTATTTTATTTCTGGCATTGATCG
>JQIA01000935.1_pt1 | contig 15503 bp, 15 predicted proteins | sample 811431 | NCBI WGS metagenome assembly JQIA01 (sample SAMN02998118, study PRJNA258478) | marine sediment metagenome | biome: marine; feature: seafloor; material: sediment; isolation source: oil-polluted sediment collected from 3 locations (0.5 km, 0.7 km and 0.9 km)... | place: USA: Gulf of Mexico ... | reverse complement strand
ATATCTATTATTATTGTTACCAAAGATATTGGTAAGGAGCTCTCTCCCATTTTTGAGCAAAGCCTAATTTCCGTCGAAGGCTTTGATGATGTATGGGTAATTAACTCAGACGGTAATCCAAATATAAAATCAATAGCTGAACGCCATAACGCAACCTTCAAATCGTTTCAATGGGACGGGAAATATCCCAAAAAACGACAATGGTGTTTGGACAACATCCCAACAAAACATGACTGGATTTTCTTTCTTGATGCCGATGAACTGATGTTTCCCAATATCACCCAAGAAATCTCTCAACACTTACACACCCCAAACATCGACCAATATGCGGGGTTTTTCGTGAAGGGTGGTTATATCTGGAACGGGCAACCTCTTAAACACGGGCTGAAGAACAATAAAATTGCTCTCCTTCATAAACACCGTATGGAATACCCGGTCATTAATGATTTAGGATGCAGAATCATGGGAGAGATTGAAGGACATTACCAACCCATCCCCAAAAATCAAAAATACAAAATTGGGCAACTAAAAACAAAAATAGCTCACTACGCCTTTATTGACATGAACGACTGGACAAAACGTCATCAAAAATACGCTGCATGGGAAGCCTTTATGATCACCAACAAAGCGTACCCCATTGACCCTTCATATCCCCGTCAATGTTGTAAAAACCTATTCAGAAAATTACCTTTTCGGGGCATCATCGCCTTCCTACATTCCTATGTCTTGAAAATAGGCATAATCGATGGCACGGCAGGCTGGAGCTTCGCAAAAACCCGCTATGAATACTACAAACTGGTAAGAAACCAGTTACACAAACCTCTTTAAAAACCAGAATACAGAGGGAAATAACTGTCTAAAGTTCCACGCTAATGTTTGCTTCGCAAATGTCGAGCGAGCACCAGAAATATGGTGAGATTGTCTAATTCTATATTGCTCAATACGCCCAAGTTTCGCCGATGTTTGCGACACACCACCGCCTTCAAAAATACATAACGAGGTAGGAATATAATGAACAGGTAAATCTTGCGCCACGACATCCATCAAATACCGATACGTGAAATCATAGTCACTCGAAATCTTATAATTAAGATCGTATCTCAGACTATTTTTCTTATAAATCATTGCTTGATGATGGGTAAACAATCCCTTACCGATAGTTGCATATGGCTTCGCTGGCTTTTCATGAATTTTACCACCCATACTTTGCTCTAAGGAATCTCCATATACAAAATTGGGATCGCGCGCGATGGTTTCATCAATCATCGCAAGTGTGTCTTCCGTGGCCAACATATCACCAGCATTTAAAAACAACATGTAATCACGTGTTGCCCGATCGATGCCTCGGTTCATTGCCTCGTAAATACCGCGATCTGGGCACGACTTCCAATCCGCGTTGGTCATTTTAAGAAAATTGACACTCTTATCCGTTGAGCCACCATCTACAACAATCCATTCAAAATCTTGATGTGTTTGTGCCTGAAGTGAAGACGCTGTCTTCTTCAAGCCTTCTAAATTATTATAAGAAATCGTGATAATTGATAAATTCATGCCCCATATATAGACAAAAATCTAAGTGGGAACAGCAAAAAAGCACACAGGCAAAGAAAATTGCGACAAAATGGGTAGTTCATTATTTTCTGCAAGGCGAGGCATTGAATACTTAGATGGCCTTTCAGACCAACACCTGTCTTTATCCAAACGCACAAAATGAAAAGTACCGCTATACAAGCGCGTAAAGGCTATTAGATATTGATTAGACCCAACATCGTCTGGGCTTTCTTAGAAATATGGACAAGATCACGCGTATCCGCCGACCATAAAAATTCACCAAGCTCCATCCATGGTGGATTGAACTTGGTGATCTGGTTTTGTATTTTCCTATGAGAAAGAGCTTCAGCATATTTTGTGAACAAATTTGTCATAAGACAAATAACATAGCGCAACAGCATATATCATTGCAACTTAGCCTTTATCAGCTTTTACAAGGTTATGCTCAACTTTTAACAGGGTGATAGCTTGGCGCAATTGTTCAATAAAGTGCCCAATTTTTTCACTGCGCGCAACCTGCCGAAACGATCCCTTTGGGGCTGGAATCGTGGCGATAAATAATACCTTATCTGGACTCATCTTTCTTTTCTCTATGGTAATCAATGGCTTTTGCCCCGCATCTGCACGAAATGAGATGAAGAAACAATCCTTACCATCCGAGAATGAGAAGTCCTTAAACAGTCCTTCAAATACGCCATTGGCATAGACTTGAAAGATCTGTTGAAACTCACGACGGGTATATCCAATTTTCTGATCTATAGACATTTTTCAGTATTTAGTTTAACACATTTATGAACATTTTAACAAAGTATATGAGCATGAGCCAAGCACAGATGAAATCACCAAAAAAATCTCAAAAAGGAACACGGAAAAAACAACCGAAAGATCCTGCACAAAAACAAAATGATGAAATGATCAGAGACGTTGATGACAGCTTGCGCCAAGATCAGCTTAATGCGTTATGGACAACTTACGGATCAACCGCAGTTACACTAGTTGTTGGGATTATTCTTGTTACAGCCGTGATCTCTGGATGGAACAGTTGGACAACAGCTAAAAACCAAAAAATTACAACGGAGCTCTTAGCAGCAAAAGACAGTGGAACACCAAAAGAAGCGCTCTCAGAATTTATCCAAACAAACAAAGGCACACATCAAGCAATTGCTACGCTTGAATTGGCAGGACAATACAGAACAGATGGTGATCTTGAAAAAGCAGCAACGCTTTACAAACAAGTATCAGAAAACACTAAGATGGATGCTGTATACCGTGACTTAGGCACGTTGCTCTATGCCACGATCGACACGCACCCAAAAAGCAAAGATCTTCTTGAAGCATTGGCACAAAACGAAGAAAGCCCTTGGCGTGCACATGCTGGACTTGAATGGGCATTGTTCCAAGCATCCCTTAACAACTACACAGGTGCACTTGATACGTTAGCAATGATCACCGCACTCGACAGCACACCAACTGGCATACGTCAGAAGGCAACAACATTAATGACTCTCTACAAACTCAAAGGTGCAGATAAATGATCAAGAAATTTGTATTTCTTTCATCAATTCTTTTCTTATTTGGTTGCGGAACAGTAAGTGCCCTCAACCCATTTGACGGAGAGAAAAAACAGGAACGCCTCGAAGGCGAACGCATTTCTGTTCTAGAGCTACAAAAAGCACTAGAGCCTGACGATCTCATTTTGGAAACACTTGGCTTTGTTCCTCCAAATGCTTGGCAAAACCAGTATTGGCCACAAACTGGCGGATACCCCAATCATGCTATGCAAAACTTAGAACTTTCTTCTGGTGAGCTTGAAAAGATGTGGAGCATTGATATCGGGGCAGGCGAAAAAGACAACCTTCCACTAACAGCACAACCAATTGTATTCGACGGTCACATCTTTGTGATGGATGCGGAATCACGCGTAACATCTGTAAACATAAAAACTGGGAAACGCGCTTGGCAATATAACCTCAAGCCAAAAGAAGAGGATGAATACGTAATCTCTGGTGGTCTTGCCTATTCAGCAGGCACGCTTTATGCCACATCTGGCTTTAACGAATTATTTGCCCTCAATCCATCAGACGGAAAGGTCAAGTGGAAGAAAACCCTCACCTCTCCATCACGTGCAGCACCAACTGTTATTGATAACCGTATATTTGTTGTCACAATTGATAACCACATCTATGCCTATAGCGCAGAAAATGGAAACAGACTGTGGAGCTACCAAGGCCTAAGCAGTGAAGCTGGCCTTGTCGGAATGGCTGCTCCTGCTGCCAACCGAGATATAGTTGTTCCTGTATTCTCCTCAGGTGAAATTTATGCCCTTCGTGTAGAAAATGGCTCTGTCGCTTGGGTTGAAAACCTTGCCTCAACACGCCACGGAAGCGGGCTTTCTTCAATCTCTGATATCCGCGCCCTCCCTGTCATGGACAAAGGCGCGATCATAGCAATGAGCTATGGTGGGAAAATCGTAGCCCTTGATGAACGCTCAGGAAATCGTATCTGGCAAAGAGAAATTGGTGGCTCACAAACACCATGGGTAGCGGGTAACCACCTCTTTATGTTGACCTCAAATAACGAACTAACCGCCCTTGGTCGTGACCAAGGAAAGGTTGTTTGGGTAACTCAACTTCCTAAACATAAAAAACCAAAATCCAGAGAAGGCGCAATCGCCCTCAAAGGTCCAATTTTGGCAGGTGGTCGCCTTATCGTTGCGGGAAGTAACGGCATGATATACGAGGTTGACCCAACCAACGGGAAAATGTTGAGAGATTGGTCTCTCCGTAAAGAAATTGTTGTTTCTCCAATCGTTGCAGGCGGCGTAATGTACGTCTTAACTGCTAACGGCGTGCTTCACGCATACCGATAATTTTTCCTAGCTTTACAACTCACTACAGTGTACATGTACCTGAAAATAAGTGTGCTTAATCAAAATAGTTGGTTTTAAATACGGCACAAAGCGCACCGCATAGTAATACTATGAATGCGACGAAGTAACGACGTACAAAGTTAAAAAGGCAAATTAAAATGTTTACACTCGCCATTTGCGGCCGCCCCAACGTAGGAAAATCAACAGTTTTCAATCGTTTAACAGGGAAAAAACTCGCCATCGTGCATAACACACCGGGTGTTACCCGTGATTGGCGCGAAGCACCTGCACGCCTAGCTGGTCGTGATTTCACAATCATTGATACCGCTGGCTTGGAAGACCTTCTTAATGAATCTCTTGAATCACGCATGAACAGCAAGACTGAGGATGCACTCAAAAAAGCAGATGCAATTCTATTTGTAATTGACGGACGTGATGGCGTGATGCCTCTTGATAAACATTTTGCTAAATGGCTAAGGAAGCAAAACAAACCTGTGGTCCTTGCCGCCAATAAATGTGAAAATGACTCAGATGTATTTACAGGATTAGCTGAAGCTTACCAACTTGGTTTGGGCGAAGCAATTCCACTATCCGCTGCACATGGCCATGGCTTTAACGACCTTTATCAATTCCTCGAGCCACATTGGACGGAAGATGATGAAGAGGAAGAAAAAAGCGATAAAAGCGGAATTGATATCAAAGATATTGACGCCCTCGAAGGCGATGAAGATTTTGACTTCGTGCTTTTGGACAAAGAAAACGAAGAAGACCAAAACAAGCCAATTAAAATTGCCATTGTTGGTCGCCCAAATGCAGGTAAATCAACATTGCTAAACTCCCTCATCGGGGAAGAGCGCATGCTCACAGGACCAGAAGCAGGTATTACCCGCGACGCAATCACCGTTGAATGGGAACATGAAGGTCGCCCCCTTAAACTGGTCGACACAGCTGGAATGCGTAGAAAATCGAAAGTTCAAGGCACATTAGAAAAAATGTCCGTAAATGAAAGCATCCGTGCGATCCGTTTGGCACAGCTTGTTATTCTTGTAATCGACGCAACTAAGCCTCTTGAGAAACAAGATTTAACCATCGCACAACATGTTGAACGTGAAGGACGCGCCCTTGTTCTTGTTATCAACAAATGGGACTTGGCAACAGATAAAAAAGAACTATTAGAAGAGATTAAGTACAAACTAGGGCATACATTGTCTCAAGTACCAAATCTTCCAATCGTTACACTATCTGCACTAAATCAAACAAACTTTGATAAACTCTTTTATAAGATATTTAATTGTTATGATGTTTGGAACACACGTATTTCAACTGGACGTATGAACAGATGGTTACGTGGTCTAGAATCACATCACCCTGCGCCATTATCACAAGGTCGCCCTAATAGGTTGCGCTTTATTACACAGATCAAGACACGTCCGCCAACATTTGTAATTTGGGTTTCAAAACCACAAGAGATACCAGACAGCTATAAACGCTATATCGTGAATTCTATTCGGGAAACTTATGGTATTGACGGTGTGCCAATCAGATTGATGGTAAGAACTTCTGTGAATCCTTACTCAGATTAAACGCTTACGCGTTCACCATGTTTTGAACAAGATGGTGACGCAAGATCCAAGAACGTACGAACAATCTCATCAGGGTGCGGACAGTCTTCAGGATTTTCTCCTGGGTATGCTTGCGCACGCATTGTTGTACGCACACGACCTGGGTCAATAATATTCACGCGAAGGTTTGTTTTCTCTGTTTCATATGCGTACGTTGTTGCAATCGACTCCAAAGCCGCTTTACTTGCTGTATACGCGCCCCAGTATGCCCGTGGATGCGGTACAACGCCAGATGTAAGGAATAGTGCCCGCCCTGCCTTAGACGCACGTAGCAGCGGATCAAGAGAGCGTAACATTTGAAAATTAGCCATCAAATTAACGGTCATAACTTCATTCCACTCTTTCGGTGGAGTTTGCGCCAATGGACGAAGCGTACCCAAAACACCCGCATTGGCAACCCATATATCAAGACCCCCAAATTTTTCAAAGATAGTTGGACCCATCGTGGACAACGCATCAATATCCATAAGATCAACAGGCATAATCGTGCTCTGCCCACCTACACTGCGTATATGATCATCAACTTCTTCCAAAGCACCAATTGTACGCCCCAACAAGATCACATGCGCGCCTTCACGAGCATACGCTTTTGCGACCGAAGCACCGATGCCACGGGACGCACCCGTAACCAATGCAATTTTATCTTTAAGAAGATCTGTCATAAGAATTTACTTACTGTAACGTTCGCGAAGTTTCGTGACGTTCGTACCTGTCGTTTTATTATCATGATCGGTAAGCTCAACAGCATAATCACCTGTAAAGCACGCATCACAATATTGTGGTGTGTCGTTATCTCTTTTGCTCTCACCAACCGCGCGGTAAAGACCGTCCGTTGAAACATACGCCAAAGAATCTGCGCCAATATGTTTTGCAATTTCTTCAACCGTGGAATTATGTGCCATCAGCTTATCATTAGAGGGCGTATCAACTCCGTAAAAACAACTATACTTGGTTGGTGGGGATGCGATGCGCATATGCACTTCTTTTGCTCCCGCCGCACGTACCATTTCAACAATTTTACGAGATGTTGTCCCACGTACAATGGAATCGTCCACGAGAACGACTTTCTTACCCTTAATGAACGGCGCGTTCGTATTATGCTTTAATCGTACACCCAAGTTACGAATTTGATCTGTTGGCTCAATAAAAGTACGTCCAACATAATGGTTTCTGATAATCCCTAAATCAAACGGAATACCGCTTTCTTGCGCAAAACCAATTGCCGCGGGAACGCCACTATCTGGAATTGGAACAATAATATCTGCATCCTCAACATTGGATTCTTTTGCAAGCTCAATTCCAATCGATTTACGCGCTTCATAAACATTTTGTTCCCCCATATAACTATCTGGGCGAGCAAAATAAACGTACTCAAAAATACAAAATCGTGACCCCGTGCTCTCAAATGGTTTACGGCTCATCAGCCCTTTATCCGTGATCGTCACCATTTCACCAGGTTCAATATCACGTACATATTCTGCGTTAATGATGTCCAGCGCACATGACTCAGATGCCAAGATATACGCATCACCAAGACGACCAAGAACAAGTGGACGAATACCCAATGGATCACGTACACCCATAATGCAATCTTTTGTCATCGCAACCAAAGAATAAGCACCTTTAATTTGATCCAAAGCATCAATCACTTTTTCTTCAATTGTTTTGCGTTTTGAACGTGCAATAAGGTGAATAATCACCTCTGAATCTGTCGTTGATTGAAAAATAGAGCCATTTTGAACAAGCTCATTTCTAATCTCATGCGCATTGGTCAAATTCCCATTATGAGCAATCGACATACCTCCGAATGATAAATCACCATATAACGGCTGAACATTTTTAAGAAGCGTGTCCCCGCTTGTCGCATAGCGATTATGTGCAATCGCCATATTTCCCTTAAGGTATCCAATAATATCCTGCTCCCCAAAGGTAGCACCAACCAAGCCTAATGCACGTTTCGCATAAAATATATCATCACATTGCGATACAATTCCTGCGGCTTCTTGTCCACGATGTTGAAGCGCATGAAGTCCTAAAGCCGAAAGTGCTGCTGCATCCTCGTGATTAAAAACGGCAAAGACCCCACATTCATCATGAAATTTATCAGCGTCTAACCCGTCTGTACTAAAAGGAGTGCTCATTGGTTATATGTTCCTATTTTATCGTCAATTTCTTTGCCAATAAGCTGATCTAGCCCATTGCGCTCATCTTTATCGTAACCATCATCAATGTCATATTGGTTTTTAATCTCGTCTTTCGATGGTTCTTCATCTTTGGATTTCAAAACATCCATATTTTCAAGAAGCTCACGCGTTGTCTCAACATCCTTGGTTGTACCTTGAGGCAAAAATGTTGCCAACCAACCCGATGTACCTTCTAGGTAAAAAATCATGTTGGAGTCTTTAAACCACTCGGTTTTTTTCTCTTCTGGCGCCATAAGGTGCGCGGGCAAATATAAAACACCAAGCAACAAAACCCCGCGCAAAATACCAAAGATCAAACCAAGGGTACGATCAACAGGACCGAGTCCTGCGGAGGACACAGCCTTGCTCAAAAAATGACTTATGATGTTAAGAATAATAACAAATGCGAGGACAACCCCAGCATACGCAATCACCTGTGCAATCAGGTCATAAGGGACTATATCAAATAATTTTTTAGGTTCCGCACCGGGAACAACACCAAGAAGGCTTTCGGCCATAGGCACGAAGTTATCTCCAAAGAAAAACCCCATAGCCAAGCCACCAAAAATGCCCAGAACGGTTAAGAGTTCTTTGATCAAACCACGGAAAAGTGCAACTCCCGCAGAAATGAGGAGAATCGCAATAACGACAATATCCGTAATGACAGCAATATCCATCTAAATTTCCTTCTCAAAAGTGCTATTTGTCTACAGTTTTCCCATTGATAAATCAAGAGAAACATTTATGTTTACTTCATTCAATATGATTCAAGAACAAAGGATTGAGCTATGTCACAAGATCAAAATGCGGACCAAAACTTAAATCAAAGTTTTTCACCGTCAAAGGATATCATTGAAAACGCCCACGTCACAGCTGGAAAGTACGAAGCCATGTATAATGGCTCTGTTACTCAGCCTGAAATGTTTTGGGCGGTACAGTCACAACGCATCGATTGGTTCAAAAACCCAAACATCATAAAAAACACCTCCTTTGAAGGCGATGTTTCAATCAAATGGTATGAAGATGGGACACTTAACGCCTGTTATAACTGTGTTGATCGTCACCTTGAAAACGATGGCAACAAAGTCGCCTTTATTTACGAAGCGGATGAGCCCAACCAAGCACAACACATCACCTACGCGCAAGTGCATGAGAAAGTCTGCAAACTTGCCAATGCACTCAAAGAACGTGGTATCAAAAAAGGCGACTGCGTCACAATTTATATGCCAATGATCCCAGAAGCCACCTATGCCATGCTAGCCTGCGCACGGATCGGAGCAATTCACTCTGTTGTCTTTGGCGGATTTTCTCCTGATTCTTTGAGCAACCGTATCATTGACTGTAATTCCAAACTTGTGATCACAGCAAATGTAGGACTTCGTGGCGGTAAAAGAATTCCCCTCAAGGCAAACACAGACAAAGCGCTTGAAAGCTGCCCAGACGTTCACACAACCATCGTCTTCCAACGCACCGATGATGAAGTCAGCTGGAATGAAGATCGTGACGTATGGTGGCATGACGCTGTAAGCACGCAAACAATCGATTGTCCATGCGAGGTTATGAACGCGGAAGACCCTCTCTTTATTCTCTATACATCTGGATCAACAGGAAAGCCAAAAGGCGTACTCCATACGACAGGTGGATACATGGTTTACGCCTCCCTCACCCATGAAGTAACATTTGATTACAAAAAGGATGATGTGTACTGGTGTACTGCCGATGTTGGCTGGATCACTGGACACTCATACATCGTGTATGGGCCAATGGCGAACTGCGCAACACAGGTAATTTTTGAAAGCGTACCGAACTACCCAGATTTTTCACGTTTCTGGCAAGTGGTTGAACAACACAAAGTTAACATTTTCTACACGGCTCCAACCGCCATTCGCGCATTACTAAAAGAAGGTGACGCGTACGTGAAAAACACAGACCGCTCAAGCCTACGTATTTTAGGAACAGTGGGCGAACCAATTAACCACGAAGCATGGGAATGGTATTACAAGACAGTCGGTGAAGAAAGATGCCCAATTGTTGATACGTGGTGGCAAACAGAAACAGGTGGGCACATGATCACACCTTTGCCGGGTGTACATGACTTAAAGCCAGGGTCTGCCACACAACCTTTCTTTGGTGTACAGCCAATGATCGTTGACCCAGAAACAGGAGAAGAGCGCACAGGCGCTGCCGAAGGCGCACTTTGCATCATTGATAGTTGGCCGGGACAAATGCGGTCTCTATACGGTGACCACAAGCGCTTTGTTGAAACTTACTTTTCAACGTACAAGGGCAAGTACTTCACAGGTGATGGCGCACGTCGTGATACAGATGGAAACTACTGGATCACAGGACGTATGGATGACGTACTTAATGTTTCAGGACACAGACTAGGCACGGCAGAAATTGAAAATGCAATTAACGAACACGTACAAGTTGCCGAAAGTGCTATCGTCGGATTTCCTCATGATATCAAAGGACAAGGCATCTATGCCTATGTCACACTCAACACAGGAGAATCTCCATCAGATGCGCTTAAAATTGAGATTGTAAAACTTGTCCGCACAATCATCGGTCCGATTGCCACGCTCGATGTGATCCAATGGGCTCCCTCTTTACCAAAAACTCGTTCTGGAAAAATCATGCGTAGAATTCTACGCAAGATCGCAGCAAACGAGTTCGACACAATTGGAGACACCTCAACACTTGCCGATCCAAGTGCCGTTGAAAGCCTTATTGATGAAAGAAAAAAGAGCGCTTAAGCAGCAAGCATAAAGCTATTTTGTAGCTCTGCACGTTGGGATTTCTCTGCCCAACGTTTGGTCACCCACATCCACAAGAAGAACATTAAGAAATCTGTCTCTTTGTTCTCTTCTTCACGCTGTTCCATTTGATTGTCTTTTTTGTCACGAACAATGAACTCTTGCATAGCTTTACGTTCCTCAGAAATCTCTTTTTCAGGAATAAGACCTGCACGCTCCTCTTCCAAACGCATCAAACGTAAACCAACCATGCCTGAGAACTTCTCATCTTCGCGTAATTCAATCATCCGCGTTTCAACCGCAGACCAAGCACTTTCTTTACGATCAGAAGCAATTTCAGCCATCGGGTCATCTTTTGAGAATGTCTCATCCAGATAAAGGGATTGTTTATCGGCTGTTTTATATTGCTTTAGAAGATCAGCCAAAACAGGGTCAAGATCAGCATAGAGACTTATTTCATCCAACTCATCATATTCATCATACGAACGCGTATCCACCAACAACGAAACGTCACTTTCTTCTATGACGCGCTGCAAGCTATCGCTTAATGATAAATCTGCATAATTTGGGAATTGCATGTTTATTTTGTCTCCTATTTCAGAAATCATTCTAAAGAAAAACTCCTAACAGAGCGTTAAAATGGAACGGTTTTATTAAAATGAGTGACAAAGACCACCATAATCTATATAAAACAACACCATGACAACATTATCTCCAAAAGAAATACGTATAATTACCGACAAACTTTTAAGAACCTCTTCCGAGCCAGAAGAGAAAATTGTCTATGCAATGTGCGGAATTCCTGCTTCAGGAAAAACCACCTATGTACAAAGCCAGATTAAGGCAGGAAACTTTCCAAGTACCGCTTTTATTCTTAACCCTGACCTCGTGATGGAAGAAATAGACGGCTACCAAAAAGATAAGGAAGAGCACGGCGCAGAATTTGCCTTCAGAAGATGGGAAATATCAGCAAGAACACTTGCCTATAGCCTCTTTCAAATGGCAAAAAGAGATAAAAAAGCTATTATCATTGATATGGGTTGTGCTCGTGAAGAAAATCGACAGATGCTTATGTCCCTTAAGGACATGCAGTACAAAATTTATATGACACACGTGATGTGTGATATCGACACAGCCATTGAACGTACAGAAAAAAGAGAGCGCTTCACACCGTCAGATATGATCTACAAACGCTTTAACACACTTAAAATGCTTATCCCAAGCTACAAAATTCTTGCAGATGAGTTTACAGAGATAGATACAACGCATCTAACACTAGAAGACATAGCATAAATAGCCATCTAGCTAGACGGCATTTTTATCTTCCTCGCCTGTACGAATACGAACTGCACGTTCAATATTATAAACAAAGATTTTACCATCGCCAATACGTCCTGTGTGTGCCACTTTTTGAATGGTATCAATAACAGGATCACAAAGATCATCTGATACAACAATCTCAAGCTTTGTTTTTTGCACAAATGTCACGTCATCACGATTGTCTGGCTCACCTTGTTTCTGTCCTTTTTGACGCCCAAAACCTGTTACATCACTCGCTGTAAGACCTGAAACACCAATTTTCGCAAGGGCATCACGAACATCCTCTAATTTAAACGGTTTGATAACCGCCATCACCATTTTCATGGAGCACTCCTTTTTTTAGTCCCTATTATTTTCTATAACTGAACAATCGATATAGGGTTATATCGAAATAGAGAGCAACATTATAGTCGCTTAACCTCACTTTTGCACTAGGCAAAATTAGGAAAATGTAAAATACAAATAAAACAGAAACCTTTTGTAGATATTCTCTCATGTTGAGAGAATATAAGAGGAATTACCCTCCCGCCAATACTGGATCAAGGCCTGGCTCATTCCCAGGAAGCTTAGATTTAGCAAGGATGGCATCGTGGTCATTTTCAATGTTCTGTGCCGATGCAAGCTCTGTAGGCGTACGTTCTCGAACTTGCCCAGACGTGGCATCAACCACTTTCTCCATTGGTAACTCACGTTCAAAGCGATCTTCAACCTGATCGTCGATATAGTCTTGAAGCTCTTGGCCAGACAAACCCATCTCTCTCGCATATTCAACATTTGCAGCATATTGTTGCGTATTCGCTAGGTGACTTTGCGCACCACCAACAATTCCTGATAAATCACCACCAGCACTATTCATACCAATACTTCCACCATGCGGTTCTAATTTCTCATTAATGCTCGCAACAATTCCACCACCCATTTGTAGATTAGCAACATCAGCCCCCATACTTGAAATCATAGGTGTAATCTGTTCCTTAATCATACCCGCAAAACCATCAAGACTTCCCGCCATTTGGCTAAGATCAATCCCAAACTGTTGTTTAAGCATAAGTCCCGTTTCGCTAGTCGCAAAGTCAGCCAACGCAGTTTTCATATCCGTGAAAAAACCATCAATATTGGCGTCCATAATATCGGTTCCCCAGCGTTCCGCTGCTAAACCCATAAAATGCTCACTTGCTAAAATATCTAAGCCACCTTCAGGATCATCCTTAAGGGAGTCAGCAACAACTTTTAACGCGGTCAAATCTCCGCCAACAACACCTTCTGTTAAATCTAAATTATTCATAAGATTGGCCGCCTGCGTTGGATTCGCTAAACGTTCACCCAAGCCACCCATAAAACCAGAACTACCTTGAAGACCCGACACAATAGAATTCGTCTCTAAAATAGAATCTACAGCGCCATCGCTCAATTTTTCCATGTCTATACCAGGGATGTTTTCTAAGTCAGCTTTAGACACAGCATTTTCCAATGCCTCTAAATTTTCAGGTTTTACATCAGCCACTGCCTCTTTATATCCGCCTACATTATTCAATAGCTGAGAATGCATTCCTTCCATTGCCATATTAGCCGCTTGCATAGGATCTACAGAAGCAATAATAGGCACAGCCACATCCAGCATTTCAGGGTGCTTATCCATAAACTGCGCAATCGCCTGAGGGTCTTGTTCCATAAGCTTTGGCAAAGAGGCCTTTAATGTAGCACCATTTTTTGCTAAATCTTCTCCAATAGCTTTCATAAGCTCTGGATTAGCCTGTAATTCTGCCACATTAGCTTGTGTTAACGCATTCCCACCCACAAAATCCGCTATAGTATTAGTAAAATCAACACCCGCTTTAGTAGGATCAGTTTTAGCCGTATCAACAAGCGCTTCAATTTTATATCCAGCAACAACTTGAAGACCTGCATTCATAACACTAATATCTTGCTGATCCGCTACAGTTACTGTTTTCTCCAGAGTATCCATACCTCCAGCATTATCAAATTTCCTTAATCCGTTCTCTAAATCATTAGCAATTGCAACATCACCAGCATCAGTACTAGATTTTAAATCAGTAATCTCCTGATTTAACTGTGTTCTAAAATCTGTATACGCTTCAGGGTACTTATCCTCAGCATTTACAATAGATCTTAAAACCTCTTTATTTTCAGCATGTTTAAGCAACACCGCCTTAGGGTCATCCATATTCTGAGGATCCAACATCTCTTTTAAGATAGCAGGGTTATTCGCAACGACCTCCATCACAAAATCATTATTTAAGGCATTTTCCAATTTTAAAAATTCTGGATCTTCTTTTGACAGCGTAGAAACAAGCTCTTTAAATTCCTCTGGTTCCTCTTGAAACCCTCTTACAATAGAATCTCTAAAACTTGGGTCTTGTAAGTAGCTTTTAAAAAGAGCTTCTCTATCAACCTCAGAAAGCTCAGTATCAAAAATAGCATCAACTTTATCCGCATGTTGCTCCTGCAAAATATCAATAAAGTCATTCGTTTTTAATATTTCTGTACCAATCTTCTGTGTCACATCACCAACAAATTCAGAAGCTTGATCTAATTTTTCTGTAAACCAATTTGCCATTATTTTTCTCCTTTATCCCTCTTCTTCTTGATCATACTTAACCTGTTCAGTCAGCATTTTGGCGGTTACATACGCCATTTGTTCTTTCATTTCTTGCGGAATATCATCCCAATCAGTAGTTAGGATAGTCTGCACTTCATCCATTAATTTAAGAGCAACTTCATCCCCGCGTTGCGCTGCTAAAGAGACCAATGTCATCAGCTGACTTAAAGCTTCTTTGGGCCCAATAGCTCCCTTTATTTTCTTTGGCTTGATCATTTTATATATCCTGCAATGTGTTTTTACGGACAACCAGAGGAATGACATATGGCATTCCAACAAGTTTCTCTGTTTTCTTATTCGCCAACAAAAGACTTACTTCCTTAGCGTTCGTTAAATTTTCTACAAACGGTTTATGGATTTTCATCCCCAAACCCTGAATTTGTGCATCTACCGTTACAAAATATAGCTGTGCGAGATCAACATCATACTCTGCCCACCAATAAGAATACGGGAGTTTTTTGGTCAATATAACCCTTACAGAGCTTGCTTCATTCACACTCAACTCGACCTCCATCAATGAAGACAAAGATGGCAAAACAGGTGTATCTGCGCTTAACTTATCAAACTTATTAACGGGTTTTC
>JQIA01000934.1_pt1 | contig 15505 bp, 17 predicted proteins | sample 811431 | NCBI WGS metagenome assembly JQIA01 (sample SAMN02998118, study PRJNA258478) | marine sediment metagenome | biome: marine; feature: seafloor; material: sediment; isolation source: oil-polluted sediment collected from 3 locations (0.5 km, 0.7 km and 0.9 km)... | place: USA: Gulf of Mexico ... | reverse complement strand
TACTTCCAGCTTTCATATCCATATCGATACTTTCCTTCATTTTGTATATGAGTATCTATAAATATATTAAATACTATTAAAAAAAATCACCTGTTATTCGGTATCATATCTGGGGTATACACCCTGCTCCCTGCATATGCTTCTGGCAAGAGCAAGCATTTCAGGAATATCTATTCCAAGCGGGCAATAGCATCGTGTACAAAGTGCGCATCGTTCCCAGACATTATCTCTGATTTCGCCAAGTGTAACTTTATCAACCTTACCTTTTCTTTTATATAAGGTCCCAATGGAATTTATAAACTTGTAGGAAGGTGTATATTTAGGATCCTTGTCTTTTGTCATATATAAAAAGCAACTCTCTGCACATAAGGTACAGTGTGCACATGCCTTCAATGACAACTTCATTTTTTTCTTATTTTCATCAAGGCGTTTTTTTATTTTCTCAGTATCAACGCCTGCTGTATTCTTTTTAAACATAGTCATCTCCGATTAATAAGTCGCAACAACTTCCTCGTCCTTACCAGCTCCTGTCAACAGAGCCTATGCTGTATTCACTCTCAACAGTAAAGCGGAAGATAAAAAAGAAAATCATATGAACAAATTTCGTAAAAGGCACAGCCATCAGCATCAGTTCACCTGAAAGAATATGAAGTGAAATGATCAGCCGGTAATGGTCAATCAAAATCTGATGATAGGCAAGAAATCCAGTTACAAATGGTGCCACGGCAAGAAAGAGCATTACATAATCATAAAATGAAGTAATTGCCCTGACTCTCGCAACAAAAACTCTCCGATATAAGAAGAAAGCTGCACATGCCATCAATGCAATCGTCATGTAATCCGTCACTTTTTCCGAAAAAGAAAAAAGACTGATACCGATATACTGATCAAGGAGAACATTATGAGCAACAAGGAATATTGGGGCTACAACAAGGCAAATATGAAAAATTGTTGTAACAAAAATCATTACCGGATTTACCCCGGCAACTGAGAGTTTAATTTTTGCAAAGCCCTGCAATACAGTTTTCAGGTTAAATCGTACCGGTTCAATCTTCTTTCGCGGTCTGGGATTATAAAATACAGTGTCTTTCTTAGTTGTTAAAGAAAGAAAGCTGAATACCTGATAAATAATTCCCAGAAAAAAAACGATAAAAGAAATCCATACCAGCGGGCCCCTGATAAAATCAAACATATTAGATCCGTTAATAATTGTTGAGAATTCCATAATTTTATCTGTCTCTATTTATTTCGTTTAATTAAATAAAATATAAATAACGATTCTTCATTAACGCCTGATTATCTGTAGTACCGTTTTTCATATGGTTCCTGAACAATAGTACGCTGAACCTGATTCTGCCACATCATTGGTGTCTGAATTTTCATAATATCATCAAGGCGACTCTGTGCTTTTAATCGTTCATAAATATCTAACCATGCACATGGGATATCCTGACTGATTTCGCATTTACCCTTATTCGTTCCGCCACACGGTCCGTTAAAAACGCCCTTTGCACATCTTGTTACCGGGCAGATACCACCGGTATAAGCAAGAACACATTCGCCGCAGGCTCTGCATTTTTCTTCATACATGCCGATTTCTCTGTCTACACCGATTGAAACTGTGTTTAGCGCCGGGAAAACAGGTTTATCTTCAAACATTTCAGCCATGAGCTGCACACCGGCACCACAGGCCATAGAAAGAATGCAGTCATAATCCTTAACAATGTCGACAAGTTCAATAAGGAACTGATTGTTGCATTGTCTTTCGACTGTATAACTGCCAAAGGATTTTGACTCTTTATCGAGCTTGTATTCTACCTTTAACTCCGCATTCAGAGTGTTGACTTCCCGCTGTCCCCCTGCAAGGCAAACTGAAGAGCAGCCACCACAACCAATTGTCAGCACCTTGCTGTAATCAGTCAGAGTGTTTTTAATTTCCTCTAAAGGTTTTCTTTTTGATTTAACCACTTTCGCCTCCTATCTTATTCGCTGTCAGATGCAGTGTTTGAGTTGATATGACATTCGGCGCACATTAGCGGACCGCCGTCATTTTCATGGCACCCAATACATTGCCCGTGAAATGCTTCCTGACTATTTGTTTTCGCTTCATAATCGTGGCATGATGCGCACTTGACTTCAGTCATTTCCTCTTCCGAAACCATGTTCAGAATGACATTCTCATCAGGATAGTTATCTTCAAGTTCACTCTCGTCAAGAGTATTATTTGAAGTATCGCCGTCTTCATACTTATGGTGGCATGACATACAGTCAGATGCGTATTCAGTATGGGCCTCATGAGTAAAAACAACTTTTGCACGTTGTTTATTCTGCGGTGATGTATTCCCTGACCGAACAAGTAACACAAAAACAGATATGATTATCAGAAGTACTACAAGAGAAGAGACATAAATCATTTTCTTACTGTTAGAACCAATCATTTTCCGGACTCACTCCTTAAACCAGTAAATTTATGTTCAAGTAACAAGGGCTGGCAATAATATAAATATGCGATGAAAAAACGCATAATGCACCACTAACCATTGTTCCGCCAAATTTTAATTCTGTAAAAAATGCAACTTTATTAGAAATTAGTTCATATTTTATAAACCGACAGATGTCAAGGAAGTAAACCGCAATATTATTATTTTTTAAAACTTACTGCCGTATATGACAAAACTACCAGCTTTCCATTGACACAAGGAATGCACTATTTTATAATCAGTAAATATTTATTAAAATTTGCAGGTTAAACCAGATTGCAGGAGTGTTTTTAATGTTTAAAGTCAATTCAGATCCATCAAAAAACAGATTATACATCACCTTGGAAAAACTTGAAGAAGCAATAATAAAACCAATTTTAGACGATCTTACAAGCCATGTGGACAAACTTTCTTCCGGCTTTACATGTCTTGTTGACATTCGTAACATGTCCTATGAAGAACATGCTGACGGAGCTGAGTATGTTGAAATCATTCAGGGTGCCCTAAGGGATGCAGGTATGAAAAAAGTAGTAAGAGTTGTTGGCAATGACAACCTTAATTCACAAGCCGTCATGAATGAAAGAAGCAGTACTTTAGGCTATACAGGAGAAGCGGCTTTTTCAATTGAAGAAGCTGACAAACTTCTCGATAACTAAAATTTAAATGCGGGCATTATTCTTTCCCGGATTTATCTTGTCTTCCCTGCACTTTATATTCAAAACCTGATGTTGCCTCAGCCTGCACAATGCAGGCTGAAAAGCCCATTCTGTATGGATTTGACGCCAATTTTTTATTGACATTCATCACAGACTCAACGTAGTATTACGTAATTAAAAAATTGATATTTAATCTTTTTAATTATTTATGATAAAGAGACGATAATTCAAAAATCTTTTTATTGTAACCGGAAAAAAAAACTACACACTATGAATCATTATTTATTAATTACAAAGTCAAAGGAGAGTTTCAATCATGATGAAAAAACTTTTAATCACAGCTGCTGTTTGTATCGCATTAGCCGTCACCGGATGTCAGACAACCTCAACACAAAGAGTTGATACCGGTGCTGTTACAGATATTGGCGACAAATGGAATGACACTGACTCCAAGCTGGTTGCAAATGAAATGATTGATGACGTCCTTTCACGAGGCTGGCTTAAAAAATACATGAGAACGCATGATGGAAACAATCCGACAGTTATAATCGGTAAAGTAAAAAACCGCAGCCATGAACATATCAATGTAAAAACATTTATCAGAAATCTTGAACGAGCGTTACTGAACTCCGGCGAAGTCGACTTTGTTGCCAGTAAAGATGAAAGAAGAGAATTAAGAGAAGAACGCCTTGACCAGGCTTCAAATGCAAACGAAGATACTGCAAAATTTGATGGCGAAGAGATTGGCGCCGATTATATGTTAAAGGGCGAGCTTAACAGTATCGTAAATAAAGATGGTGGAAAATCAGTTAAATTCTATCAGGTTAACCTTACGCTGATTGACCTTGAAAAAAACAAGAAAGTATGGATTGGCGAGAAGAAGATTAAAAAACTGTTAAAACAAAAACGATTTTCATTCTAACCGTCTTCCCGAATATTCTCCCGTATGATGGCTGCAATCTTTATGCAGTTCTCATGCGGTATTTTAATAAAACCCTGAAAAAAGTAGAGGCCAATTATGAAAAAAGCAATTATTGCAATTTTTTTGACCTGCCTGCTATGTAGCTGTGCACCAACTTTTAAGTATGAAGTCCTGCAATCTACCATGAAAGCCGGTAATTGTCCGGGTGCTGCAGAGTTCGTCAAAAACAATCAAAAACAGTATGGTAAAAAAGCACAGTTATTGTTCATGTTAGACTCCGGAATGATTAATCTTCAGTGTGGCAACTATGATCTTGCTGGCAAACATTTTTCTGATGCAGAGGGGCTTGCAGCACAATTATGGACTAAAAGTATCACCAAGGGTGCTGCATCAATGGTCACGAACGACTTGATAATGCACTATGGTGGTGAAGATTTTGAACGTGCCATGATCAATCTCTTTTCAGCAATTTCCTATATCAAAAAAGGTGAATATGACGAAGCCATGACAGATTGTCGTCGTCTTGATACCTTGCTGAATGAGTACAACAACAAACACAAAAAAAAGAATGTATATAAAGAAGACGCTTTAGGACGCTATATCAGTGGCGTGCTTAGTGAAGCCGACAGAGAGTATAGCGAAGCTTATATTTATTATTACGAAGCTTTTAAAGCATTCCAAAACTACAACTCAGCGTATGGCACAGCAACCCCGGCAGTTCTCTTTGAAGACCTTCTGAGAGTTGCAGGGCCGGCAGATAGATTGTCTGAAGCAAGAGCACTTATGGGTGGCGCCAGAAATATCAAATACCTTAAACATAAAAAAGCAAAGAGAATGGGAAAAGTTGTTCTGATCCATTTAAATGGCAAAGGCCCCAAAAAAATGGAAAACAAATATACTGTCAGAACACAGACAGGACCGGTAAGTATTGCCTTCCCGAAATACGTATCCTCTCCTCCTGTATGCCATGAGAGCAAACTGATTGTTAAGTCTGATACAAAAACATATACTTCAAACGCTGTTCTGTTTGAAGATATTAATAAAATAGCCCATAAAAGCCTTGCAGACCGAAAAGTACGAACAACTGCAAAAGCCATAGCACGGGCTGTTGCAAAACAGGCTGTTGTTAATGCAGGTTCAAGAGAAATAGAAAAGAAATATGGCGCCGGTTGGGGCCTTGCTGCAAAAATCGTAGGCAAGGTTGCTGCAAGTGCTACTGAAAAAGCTGATACGCGCGCATGGCGAACACTTCCAGGCGAAATTAACGTAACACGAACCTTTGTCCCACCTGGCAATTATCAGGTACTTGTTGAAAATTGCCATGGTTCTCAGCAATCATTAGATTCACTGAGTGTTAAAGCTGGAGAAACCAAATTTGTCGTTCATTATTCAATTTACTAAAATATTTCCATCTGCTGCTCGTTAGCCCGGGTGGTAGGTGACTTTACTACGGAGTGATACATGAAAAATAAAATTTTCATTAGCTGTTTATTACTTTTTTTTGTTTTCGGGTGTGTTTCAGCACCACCTGCAAAACAAAAAAGAAGTGTAAAACAGCAACATGACAGATCTCAAATGGCATTTGACGAGCTTGAAGGTAAACAAACAGGATCCCGGACAGCGGCACCACACAGGGCTGAGCCTGAAGCAACCTATTCCAAACCAAAACCGACCCCTGAACCAGTATACTCAGAACCTGAAACGATGAATTTATCATCTTCACGATATCTGTCGGCAAAAGGCTATGGTGCATCAAAGCCTGGTGCAATTCGTCAGGCCAAAGCTGAATTGTCCAATATCTTTGAAGCAAGAATCTCAAGCGATGTTACATCAAAGACAAAACAGGTTACCGATTCTATCAAAGGGTCATCATTCAACAAATCGATTCAGTCAAAAATAAGAGTGCAGTCAGACATTGAGCTTGAAGGTGTAATTACCGGCCCTGTAAAAAGAGAAAGCGGTGAATATGTTGCCGTTGTCGCCATAGATAAGCAGAAAGCAAAAGAAAAATGGGGACGTGATATTAAAAAACTGAATACTAAGATTGATGTTCTTCTAAAAAAGTCAAACGCGGCTCAGAGTAAAATTTTAAAACTCATGCCATTAAAAAAAGTTTTGGGTTTGTGGGTTGAAAAAGAAGTAGCATTAAGTCGGTTAAGAGTTTTAGGATACTCTGCTGACTTTCCTCAAAAAGATCTTAAACCGATTCTTCTAACAATATCACAATTAAAATCAGGGATGCTTATTGACCTGGATGTTTCCGGTACACATGGAGATACAGTCAGGGACAATGTTGCCGAAATTTTAACTGACAACGGGTTTAAGATTGGCGATTTTGAATCTGACGCGGATCTACTTATAACCGGTTCTGTTAAAATCAAGCAGGTGAAAAATAATAATCCAAGATTCAAATTTTCACGTGCCATTATCTCTTTAAATATTATAGATACAAGAAATAACAATCAGGTGGGGCAGGTTTCTGAAAATGCCCGTGGAGCCGGCCTCAATTATGATGAAGCGGCCCATAACGCAGTAAAAAAAGTCTACAAAAAAGTTTCACAGAAACTTGTTCAATACTTTAATTAATTTACCCGGCAGAAATCACAGACTGACCTGTGATTTCTGCTTAACACACAAAACCACTATCTTACCCCGGCAACACTTAAAAATTCAATAAAAAGCTCTGTTTTCCGTATTGAATTAAATCTATAATCAGACTTTATCTGCTCCCAGTTATTAAACCCGTCATCGACAGCTTTTGAGAGCCACTTAACACTATCCACTGGATTATTCTCCTGACCAAACACCCCGGCAATGTTATAATATGCAATTGAGCGTATTGAGGGGTCAGCATCACCGGCTTTATTATAATAAATTATTGCATTGTTAAATTCGTATTTTTCTTCAAATAGTTCGGCAAGTTTAAAAAATGCATCGTGTTTCTCCGTAAGGATTGAAGCTGCATAAAGGTAGCGTTCCTTTGCTTCTTCGTATTTACCGAGCTTTTCACACACATTACCGATATTTAATAATACAGAATAAATCTTAATATCAGCTGTCGTAGTTCCGGTTTCTAAAAAGTGTAATTCTTTTATTAACGCATCGTATTTATAATTAAAGTCTGCTGTTAATTTATTAATAATTAATTTATTGCCCGCTGCAATTGAGTTTCCCGGGTCACGTGAAAGCATTTTTTCAATATATCGTTCGGCCTCATATACGCTTTCCCTGGCTATGTAACAGACTGCAATACCGTTTAAAGCAATAATACTTTTTTCGTCTATATATAAAGCCTGCTTAAACATCATTAATGCATCGTCTATTTGCTTATAATCAAAAAGGATATTCCCCATATTACAGAGTGTATTGACATGATTTGGGTTTCGTTCAATTGCCTTTTTATAATATTCACCTGCTTTTATATTTCGTCCCATATTCTGGTGAATAACGCCTATATTATTATAGGAATCTGCAAAATCTGGATTATTCTCTATTGTTTTTTCATAATATTTTATTGCTTCATCAACCCGGCCCTGTTTCTGATAAAGGTTACCAAGATTATAATTAGCTATATAGTTTTGAGGATTTGATTGAAGGGACAGATGAAAATAGTCGATTGCATCGTTAAACTTTTCCTGATTTAAATAAGCGATGGCAATATTATGAAAGGCTTTGCTGTATCCAGGCTTTGCCCATAAAGCAAGAAAAAAGTTTTTAAAAGCTTTGTCAGTATCACCGTTCGACTGATAAGCGGTACCAAGGTTATTATACGCGACATAATTTTTATCAGTCTTAACAATTGCATGCCTGTATACTGCTTCACTGTTCTTCCAATGTGCAACCTGTTTATACGTAATTGTGCCCAGAATCAAAATCATCAAGTATCCTGTTATAATATACAGAGTCTTGTTAATTTTAAATTTTTCAATAATTTCACTGATGCCCATTCCTGTAATAATATATAATCCAATAAAAGGGACATACGCAAATCTGTCTGCATGAGCTGGCCAGACTGCCCCCTGTACCAGGCCTAAAAATGGTATCAGCGTAATAATAAAAATCATCCATCCGGTTATCAAATATGGATGCTTCTTCATCCACTTTATAAATACAACTGTTACGATAAGAATAAGGCCGAGTGAAATCGATGCAGATATAAGGCTAACTGTTTTCGGATATGGATTAATAATTACAAAATCCGCTGAAAGTAGAAATTGTTTTAAATAGATAATATATGATACTAATGCATTTTTAATCCTTAAAAATAGCGAAATTTCTTCAAAGCTGATATTCTTTGCAAGCACATGTTTTGGAATAAATATTGTTGAGGCCCACATTAGTGCGAATATGATAAAAGGTACTTTTTCCAAGATTAATCTTAGAAATCTGATATTCATTTTAACCATTCTGTTGTTCGGCCAAAAATCAAATATAACAAGGATTAAAGGCATAGTTACCATCAAAGGCTTTGTCATTAATCCTAATATTGTAAAAAGACAGACTACCAGATACCTTCTCAGCCCATCCTTTTCAATATAACGAAGATAGCTATAAACCGTCATAAGCCAGAAAAAAGTGACAAGGAGTGTTTTCCGTTGCGCTACCCATGCTATAGAATCAACACCAATGGGGTGAAGTGCAAATAAAAATGTAGCAATTAAACTGCCCTGCTGATTTCCTGAAATTTTTTTCAAAGTCAAAAAAAGAAGCATAACGTTTATGATATGCAGCAACAGACTTGACAGGTGATGCATACCTGGTTTTAAATTAAAGAACTGACAGTCAATCATATGTGATACATATGTTAGTGGATGCCAGTAGGTTAAATCATTATCTTTAAAACTGAATGCCCACTTAATCCCATCAATTGTTATCCCATTCTGAACAATTTTGTTTTCAGTAACATAATCAGGATCATCGAAATTGATAAATTCATGGGAGAACATCTGTGAATAAACGCAAAAAATCAGGAATAACAGAATTGACAATTGAATAATTACATGTTTATTAATTTTATTTATCATTTTCAACCATTATTGTTAATAAAAAACAAAAAAACGTCTCTGTTTCCAGAAGACGTTTTATTTCTAATATTTAATACCGTAGCTGTATAAAAAATCAACGACTATTATTAAGGTTTATAATCTTCCTGTAAACTTGTGCCATAAGGATCACTTCCTGACATACCGCTACCGCCGGAATATCTTGCCCAACTCGGTGAAAAGAGATCAATACCCTGCATACCGGTGGTAGTATCAGAACCTGTAAAAGTAAAATCGGCACCATTTTCAGGGTAACCGGCAAGAACTGTAAATCCTAAATGATCGCCTTCCAGATTAATAATAATAAAGTTTCCGGTATCCCTGTCTTCAACACCCTGAGCAGTTACACCAAAACACTGGACTAACGTATCACGTTGAACCAGCATCGTACCACCTGTTTGGCTATAAGGGTCGGCTGCACCAGCTGAGCGATTTGTAGAATTAGTAACCAGAAGGCCATTCATAGCCGCTGTTATTCGCTGAACATTATAGTAAGAATTCCCCTGCAGATCATTAGTACCGATAACGAGTCTCTCTAAATGTGGATTTTCAGAATAGACACTGTTGTCAAATTCCATTCGTATTATCAGCCCATTCACATACTGAGGTTTGTCAGGACTTTCACCCAGTTGAATCTGGTCAGCCCAGATGTCCCAGTCAAAATTGTTAACATTTTTTGTTAAAGTATTTTTCTGAGTAGTTTCATTGGTTGAATCAAAAGAACCATTACCCCATGGTTGAAGTGTTGCCCCGTTTGCCGGTGCCATGGTATTAAAATCTGAGGTTACCTTCATATAAGCAAAGTTAGCACCATTATTGATTGTATCAGCGCCGTGATAATAACCTTCATAACCTGAAGCACCAAATTGAAGCGGTGTCGATCTTAATTGTGAGGAGTCTTTATAATAATAACCGACCCTTGCAGAATCGATTGTACCATACACCTCCTGATGAATATCCAGAAAGATTCTTACGGTATCATTTTCCTGATTGTGATTAACAATGCTGATCTCTGAAAACTGTCCATCTACGTCCGAAAGCTCTTCATCTGAAAGCATTTCAATGGCGGAATAAACCGGTGTTATTGTTATAGCAGCAATAATAGTTAGAATCAAAACAACATAGATCGCTAATTTTTTGGATATCTCTTTGTGCATATTATCCCTGTTTCTTAAAATTCGCAAAAAAATTAAAAACTACTGCTACAAACAGTTTTTTATGGCTGTGGCCATCCATATGGATTGCCATTATCGTACCGTGGTGCTGTGTCGCGATAAAATGGTCGTGGAATTGAATTGGGTGTATCCCCATATCCATATCCGGGTATCTCTGCATGAATCTGAAGATTAATGCCATCAAGAATAACGATATCCCCACCTTCGTTCCCTATTCTGACAGATCCTATTATCGGCATATCCTGAGAAATGTAAGTTTTTCCATATCGTGGATTTTTCATCTGTGCCGGTGTTTCTGTGGTGGAGTAATTATCTATACCATCTTTCCAACCCCTTGAATCGGATACATACTGGTCCGCTGCAGGGCCATAATACTGGGCGCCGCCATCCTCACCTTCATTACCGGAGGTAATATTATATTTGAAAGGAATATAGTAATTATCATCATAAACAATATCCATTCTGATAGGATTACCATGTTCCACATCACCTAATTTAAGAACACCACTACCGACCCATGACCCCGGATCCGGAACCCACCGGCAGCTTGCAAGAAGCGCCTCTTCATAAGAAGCATCACCGGCAGCATGTTCAGCTGCACCATCTTCGGACCACAGTCCATCTGAATAAGCCACAACTACAGATCGATCATATTCAGGTTCGGACCCTGTAAATGACCCGGCAATTCTAATATCATTCAGTACAACAGGTGTTCCTGAATTAACACCATATTCTGCAAAATTAAGTGTCGTTGAATCGATAGTAAGATTCAGATCAATTTCAAATGCCTGACCAATATTGTTGGATGCACCACCAAGAAAAAAGGTAAATGCATTAAATTTAAGATTATCAATATCTATTCCGGGTAATTCTACAAGTGCAGGTGTTCCTGAATTATTGATATTCGGATTAGCCTGAATACTTAATGAGCCAATGGTGATATCAAGAGGCGTTTTAGCGGTGTTATAAAGATGAAATCTTGCAAAATTGTATTCCACATCATCAATAGGCAGACTGAATATATCCCAGTCAAGACTCGTGGATAATTCAATCGGGCCCATGAATCCATCATGCACACTAATATCATTAAGTCTTACAAAGTCTCTGTTTTCATCTTCTTCCCCACCGGAGGACTCAAGATAAGTAACACCCGGGCTTGCAATAAAGAAATCAAAATTTTCAAGAATAAAAGTAGCACCCGTCTGACCGGTCATTTCACCCAATTCGCTTTCACTCATTTTTTGAAGCGAATAGCCATCAGATGGAATAAAGGAAATAATAAGTGCTATCACCGGAAAGAATAGTTTAAATTTCTTAAAAAATTTATTTTTCATCTACTATGCCCGTATATCCCATACAAAAATGAAGTAAATAAAACTTAAAACCATACAAACACATACGATAATCGTTCGTACCATGTTGATAAAACTTTAAGCTCATAAAATACCTCAATTTATTTTTTGTATGAGAAGAGATACGATGTATCTCTTCTCATTTTTAGCTATTTACTAATATTTTTTTGATACATTGATCAAATCAATCTTAGTGAGCCATGATGAGAATAGTACCATCGATTGACTGGTTTGCAGATGCACTGTACTGTGTTCCAAGTGTTGATGTAGAATCCAGACCAGTAGCACCAGTATCGCCCATGATGGCTGCGGCATTTAATCCATTACCATCATTAACAGCTACATCTGATGTTGCATTTAGCTCAAGCGTTTGAGTTGTTCCGCCTTCATTTGTGATTGCAAGATTAACATCGATAACAACAGCAGTTGCAGCTGTTATACCGTAATCACCCAAATCACCAAAAGTTGCAGCAACGTCTGTTGCGTTCATAACATCAATCTTAACAGCGCCGTTAATGGTTATAATCTGGGTAGTAGTTTCTGCATCCTGAGCAATCCATGCATAACCATCCTCAGCATTATTCATATCACCCCATGCAGAATCTGCTGCATTCGTTGTAATCTGAAGATCACTTAAACCAATTGTCACGCCCGCCTGTGCCGTCATTTCATCAAGATCTGCATCTGTCATTGCATCAAGTGCAAAAGACGTAAAAGGAACCAACAACATAATAGCAACCAAAACTAACTTTTTCATCTAAAAATCCTCCTCAAATGAGATTAAATAAATTACTTCCCAGCGGTAACCCGGCTATTCGTTCCCAACAAACGAACCCTCTTGGCTTTCCGTCCCCCGACTATTCGGAGTATGGCTTTATCGCTGGTCCAACAACAACCTGAAATGCTATATTAACCACCATTTTTAGGTGGCGTGATTGTGAAATTACCGTCAGGGTGTGCAAAAACATATACCTTTGCATTCTCACTCTGCACAGTCATTGCCGAGCCATCAACCTGAAACCTTGCAATTTCCTCAGCAAAAAGACTTTCACCGGAATTACTGACCCCTAATTTATTATTCCCAAAACTTAGTGTAAGAACGGCATCACTTGAAAAAGAATAGAAACGGGCTTCTCCCAGATCAAAAACTGCAACTGCCTGAATCTCGTTCGAATTATTATTAAAAATTGCTGTTCTTAGAGTCTGGCTATAGCTGGTATCCGTTTTTTCGATATTTACACAGTCAAGATGAACGACATTACCACCCAGATTAAGAGTTACTTCCCGTGTGTTTTCAAGAAGAAACCATGCACCATCAGGAGCTTCAGGAACACCGAGCCCATCATCACCCCCAATAGCCATATCACCTGTTTCACTGGTAATAACAAGCTCATCAAAGATAATGGTTACACCCGCTTTGCCGGATATTTTATTCAAGGCGTCTTCATCCATAAGTTCTATCGCATAACAAGGAGCTGTTATAGCTGTAACAAGTAGTAACGTTAGTATTATGTTGCGTAGACCTTTCACCATAAGTAACCTTTTTAGTTCGTGCAAACATTGTTCACTTCTTAAAATAACAGAGCATCTTTTGATTGTCAATTATAATAAGGTGCATTTTTACGAATGTGCTAATTTTACGGCTCAACAGAATTAGCTGTTATAAACATTGTTTACAGTATTTTTTTCACATTTTGCATATTTTGTCAAGTGTTTAATTTGTACAAGTGTATTTAATGAGCAGCAGTGTAAAACATCAAATCTTTAATGTTTTTCGAAGCTTAAGCCTTATTTATTTTTTACAGTATAAAAAATATTTGCATACTGTATTTGCAAAATACATAAAAATATTATATTCACCCTTTTTGTTACTTTTTATATAAAAAAATCGGGTCAACACTATGTCGAAAGCTGAATTAAATCTGTTAAGATATCTAAACATCGAAGAAAAGCTTAATGCCTTTTTCAAAGTATTCAACTATTGCTTTGATCCATGTATCCGACTGGAAATTTCTAAAAACAATGGGAATCCGGTATCGGCCTGCTGTAAAGATAAATACTATAAAAAATATGATTTAGGCGTCCCTGCATGTTCCTTATTAAAAGAAGAACGTCAAAAAAAATATGGCACACCTGAAAGCTATTCATTTAGTAATCCGGTATCCCCATGTGAATATCATAACCCTTTCAGTGGATGTGTTCTGCCAACACATAAAAGCCCTGTTTGCCTTGCCTTTATGTGCAGTGACAGTATCGGAGAGCTTCGAAATAAATACACTATATTTGGTTATGATTATCTTGGCATGAATTACGCGCTGGAGTGGATTTTAACCGGGGATTTTTCAGACACAGATTATTATGACCTTGAACAGTCAATTATTACCATGACAGAAACAATTATTAACTATAAGAAAGAAGACTAACCAATGAGCAGTACTACTGAAATAAGAGTCAGAGGCTATCACCTTGATGTATACGGACACGTTAACAACGCAAGATACTTAGAATTCCTTGAAGAGGCCAGATGGACCCTTTTTGAGCATGAACTCGACACCTGGATGAAGATGGGCGTCTCATTCTTTGTTGTTAATATTAATATCAGTTACAGAGCGCCTGCACTTCTTAATTCAACGCTTAAGATAGATTCGCTTATGAGTGAGATAAAAAGCAGAAGCTGTGTACTGAAACAGCTTGTAACAGATAAAACGTCAGGGAAAATTGTTGCCGAAGCAGATGTCACTTTTGTGATTGTTGATGGAACCGGTAAAGCAATGACTTTAACAGAAGAAGTCCTTAAGAATCTAAAAAAATTCCAATAGACCTTTATTTAGGGCTTTTTCTGTATTCGATCACAAACGGACAATCCGGATCCGGCTGTTGATAGTCTCCGGTGATAAATTCTGCAACGGCATGACAACCGCCCTTGCAGATGGAAAGATAGCTGCATGAGGCGCAGGGTTCTGATGCATTATCAACCCATGATGTGAATTCTTTGAAGAGCCCTTTTTCATGGTGACGGTTTACCGCAAGATCAAAAACTGAATGTTCAGAGGTTTTTAAAAAGGAGCATCCACTAATTTTTCCGTTGCTCCTAATACCAAAAAGGACGTTACCAGCCTCACATCCGTAAGTTGCAAATGCGTTAAGCATTTCAACCGGCGGATGAGTGTAGCAGAACATCGGGACAAAGGAGCAGTCAATTTTTGCCTCTATTGCATATTCTGCTGAAAGGCCGGCAAGGAGAGTTGTAAGTTTTTTATTCTGCCCGAACGTTGTCTTCTCCTTATTATATATAAGCCCGCCTCGTCCTGAAGGCTTAAGTCGTAAAAATTCAATCTCATTAAGCCCTTTTTTCGATGCATATTCAAAGATCCCCGGAATCAGGTCAAAATTACGCCTACCGACAACACAATTGATACCTGCAGGCACACCTGCTGAAACAAGATTCCCAAAAGCGTCATCTGCGGCTTGAAATAAATCATTCCCTCTGTATATCCCGTAGTCACTCCCGATACCATCAAGAGATATATTCACCTGCCCGAAAATATTCATCCTTTCGGCAACGGCACCCGTGATACCTACACCTGAAACAGTAAGATTCGGAACAATCCCCTTACCTCTTGCATACGCCGCTATTTCAAAAAGATCGTCCCGTTCAAGCGCATCACCGCCGCCTAAGGCAATATGGAAAACATTCATTTCTGCAAGAATATCCAAAGCTTTTTTGAACGTTCTGGTATCAAGTTCATCCTTGTCTTCATTACCGGAGCCCATATAGCAATGCTGACATTTTACGGAGCACCGGTTTGTAATCGAAAAATGAACTTCCGTCGGTGCGGTCAATAGCCCGATAGTGTCATCTTCAGTCTTCCATAAAG
>JQIA01000933.1_pt1 | contig 15514 bp, 26 predicted proteins | sample 811431 | NCBI WGS metagenome assembly JQIA01 (sample SAMN02998118, study PRJNA258478) | marine sediment metagenome | biome: marine; feature: seafloor; material: sediment; isolation source: oil-polluted sediment collected from 3 locations (0.5 km, 0.7 km and 0.9 km)... | place: USA: Gulf of Mexico ... | reverse complement strand
ATCTTTGCGACTCCAATATTAGACCAACTTGGCTTTTGAATGACTTGAGTTGCGATCTTTTCTCCATTCGCAGTTTCAAGATATTTATATTCTCCTAACAAAATTGCAAGCGCATTTTTTGAATCTTGAATATTTTCTTTAGCTTCTTTTTCTACTTTCTGCCATTTATCTTTTTCAGCCTTAATTAATTTTGCTTGATCTGCCTTTTCTCCGCCTATAATCAGAACTTCATTTTTCACATTATCATAAATATCAAAAATATCGCTTTGATTACTTGGGGCGGGTTGTTGATCTTTATTAACATGCCATAAAAATCTTTCAGCTAATTCTCTTAAACCGTTTTGATGCTCAAGATTAGCTTTAAAATCAAATCGAGCCTCAATAATCGAATCAATCAAAGCCCTAACAGTAATATTTTTAATACCTGAAACCAATGATTGCCATTGACATTGTGAATAAACGCGAACTGGCAAGCCGTTTTCAGTCTGATCTTCTGGATCATAACCCTCTTGATTTTGCTTGCTCCTTAAATTGGCAAATCTACTTCCTAACTTCGCTTCTATAATTTGATCGAATTCAAGATAATTCGCCCGATTTTGAAATGCAAAAACATCTGGACTTGCGGTCAATTGTCTATTTTCGGGATGCATAAAAAACGCAAAAGGAATAAATGGAGTTTTAGGATTCCAATCTTTTTGACGTTCCTTTTCATGATGATAATAGTCAGTTTTAAATTCTCTAGCAATATCAGCCCCAGCAATATCTTCGATCTCACGGCTTAAAATTATGCCTTCCATCGCATGACCTAGCGAAGTGGCTGTATTTCCTGTAAATTTATTAAACTCTCTACCTGTCTTTTCTTTCCAAAGCTGATAAGTTGTTTTCTGTTTAACAATCCCCATCAAAACAGGAATATCAGAGCTACCAACTGTTTTAGCGCGTTTCTTGTGAAAATCACCGCTATTTTGTATAAAATGGTATTGTCTATTCATGCCAAGTGCCAGAGCTTACGCTGGAAAATCCGCTATACTTTGGTATTGTTTCCAGTGTTGTATTATTTATAATTTCATCACATTGTTTTATTAATGTTTTACTTCTATCTTTATGTTGTATCATCTCAAAATCAATAGATTCTGAATAGTACTCATTATGTTCACAATACCAACGAATTGTTACACTGCCTTTTATTGTAGAAAGTTTATAAAAAGTCCACATAACCGATGCATTTTCGTCACTAAGTTCTTCTGAAACTTTTAAAAGCTTATGCTCGATTAAATCTTCTAAGTCCCCACAAATATCTTCGATATAAACATAATTACGATATGCTTGAGAATCTTCAGGGCGCATTACATAACATTCACAATGGTTTGTGATAAAAGTTATTTCTGTTTTATCTTCATTAACTTCAATTTGAGCTAAAGTCTTTCCTAGTAAATCATTAAATTTTGCCATTTTTACCTCACTAAAATTAATTCTTTCCAGACCGGACATTTAAATTTCGGTTCATTTTTAAACATCAAACACCAATGACTTTTCTTCCTGTTATCATGTTTACGCTGACAATCTTTGCATTTATTCATAGTTTATTTTGAGTTATTTATTGAAGATAAGCATTCTTTACACTTTAAACGTTTTTTATTTTTTCCTGGTTTTAATAATTTATCGAAAAATCCACATTTTTTATAACTTTCCATATGATTACACGATATTAAATGATTTGAAATATTATCAATTTGACAATATTTTGCATCATTTAATACATAAATAGGTACATGAATTTTTAAATTAGACAATCGTCTGCGTAAATTTTGACTCAATTCAATATTATTTAGTTCGTTTACCAATCGAAAACATTCATGGTATTTTAGTGATCTTCCTGTGTCATTTTCTTTAAATAATTTTTTTTGAAACAATAAACATTCCTTATAATATAAATTATATTTACAAGAATGATAATTGTTACCACAATATTTTAAATCTTCAAAAACATAAGCAATAGCAATAATTTTAAAATGATATTTATGTTTCTCCATTTTTTATTACATTATTATTTTGATTTATTTTTAAGCTTTTTGTTTGGAGAAAATATACCATAAGTGATAATAAATGGCCATCCAAACATTCCAACAACAAACTCAATAGGAAGCATTTTTTGACCATTACGACTTCTTATTACTGCTCCTATTGTAACTGCTCCGCCAACTATCCAGAGCCAAACTATAATTCCAATTAACCAACCGTTATTCATTAAATCTCCGATATTGCTATGCCGTCGTCATTGTCCCACCATTTAGGTAATTCATCATGTTCTATATCCTCAAAATCATATCAAAAAACTCCTGATACAAATGCTTTGCAATAACGACATGCTAATCCCTTATGCCAATATCCGAATCCATAATCATTAGCTATCTCGACATCTTCACTCTTACCGCATGTACATGTATTTCTTGGTTGATTGCGCCATTTTTTAAGCATTTCTGCATAATTTTCATACAAACAGCTTAATAATGTATCGGTAGTGCCGTCATATTCATAATACATTATATGATTATCTTTCAAAAATAATACTTTACCATTAGCGTGGCTCATTCAACTTCTCCCACAATTTATTCGTTTTTGTTTTACCCATTTTATTTATTAAAAAATCAAATCTTGAGTTAAGCGTATTATTATCTTTGTCCATTTTAGAGACTGTACTTTTTACAATATCATCTAAAATATCAAAATTTTGTTTTTTAACTTCAATTGGCTTAAACTCAGGTTTTTGGATTTGCAATAATTCAGCGTTTACAATTTTAATTTCAGTTTCTTCAGTCGTTTGTGGATTTCTTAAATCAATACCGCAATAAGGACATTGTGGCGGATTATCAACAATAAATGCCATACACAAAGCATTTGGACATTCACGGCTTTTAATCTGCGGCTCTGTACTTTCCTTAAATCCCTTCCCATCTAACGTCCATTCTTGATGTTCTAATGGATGACCATGGATATAATAATTTCCAGCTTGATCAATTATTATAGCATGTTTTTTTCCAGGGTACAAGCGCAAAGCCCTACCTGTTTGTTGTAAATAAATACTCAGACTTCTAGTTAGCCGTCTTAAAATTACTCCTGCCAAAACAGGAACATCAACACCCTCGCCAATTACCTCATACGAACAAATGGCGCTATATTTACCGTTTCCAAGCCCTGAAATGCAATCTTTTCGTAAGTCTGTATCCATGCCAGATTTAACTACTCCGCATGTCCATCCGGCTTCTTGCATTGCTTCCTGAACTGTGTCACAATCCGCTACTGAAGCGCAAAATATAATTGCTGGCGCACCATTAAAATACTGATTATAACAATCTATCGTATCTTTGACAATATGTTTCTGTTTAAGAAATTTAGTTTGTTCCTGAAGATCAAATTCATCATTTTTGATTTTAAACTTTTTATCCTTCATCATCAGCGCGACTTTGGAGCTAAAGATGACCGGATTTGTTAAATGCTTATTTTGAACTAACTCAGCCGATTGCGGCCCATTAATCATTGTTTGATAAATATTATTAAGCCCTAATCCGTCACCACGGCAAGGAGTTGCCGTATATCCTAGTTTAATAGCCTTCGGAAAAGCGTCTAAAATTCTCTTCCATGTTGGAGCTATTGCATGATGACACTCATCCACAATAATAAAATCAGGATGTAATGATTTGACAAAAGTTACTTGCTCAAGCCAATTCACTAATGTTTGAACGCTGGCGACTTGTAGACTGTTTGTAGTCATTGGCCGTCCACTAGCTATTTGCCCAGGTTGCAACCCAAACGAATAGAGTTTTTCAACTGTTTGGAGTCTGATTTCTTCTCTATGTGTTAAAATCCAGCCACGCTTTCCATTTCTGATAAAATCACGCGCTATATCGCTGAATATGATCGTTTTGCCGCCGCCTGTAGCAAGAGTACTTAAAATAGATTTATTGCCATCCTGAATGGCTTTGTAGGCTTTATTTTTGAGGTCTTGCTGGTAATCTCTAAGTTTTGGGATATTCATTATTTTTTATAGCACCATGATGGACATTTTATTTTAGTCTTAGATTTATTAATAAAAATAATACTCCCGCTATAATTAGCTTCTGCTTTTATTTCAGGATGCTTACAATAGTTAGCAATCTTTACTTTTGGAAATCTTAAACAAGGATCGCTAATAAAGCTTTCTAAAAATTCACACCCATCACAAATATAATAAGTACGTGTAATCGTATGTGTATTAATTTTCTTCATATTCATCTTTGCTGAACCAACAATCAAATTTTTCAGAATATCCATTATCAGTCAAATCGATGCCATGTTTTTGAGTCAATATATAAGTTTTTAATCTTACAAAATCAACCTCAAGATCATCTCCGCTAATATTTTTTACAATAGCACGACCATTAAGTTTAAATGATTTTCGTTTTGGCTCTTTTTCACATAATGATTTTAAAAGCTTTAATTCAAGCGGCTCAATATCAAGAACATCATACGCAACCCATTCTCTACAATGACTACAAGATGTGTAAAAATGATAAACATCTTCTGGTTCAATAGTATTTAAAATACATTTGCCATCTTTGCTTTGAAAATCATCTATAGATTTTCCGCAATATGGGCAATCACATTTATAATTTATATTATCATACATTCCCATTATTTTATCTCTTATAATTTGATATTATAACATATACTCCCACACAACAAGCTACGATAGTCACGCCAACTAAAATCCCATCAACAAAAGTTAAGTTCATTTATTCATTACCTTTTCATCTTCTTTTCGAGAATTAACTGAACTTGGCGACCAGCTTTAATATCTTCAATAGCTGAATGAGCTTTAAACTGAATACCTAAATGGTTGGCAACCGTATCTTGTTTATTGTTTTTAAGTTGCGGTAAAATTCCATTTTTTCTTGCCATAGCTACTGTAGCTAATATATCAAGATTTGCGCTTTCAAAGTATGATCCAAAATATTTATCGCTGTTTTTCTCAAATAAAGCGCGCATAAATCTATTATCAAAACCAGCATTATAAGCCGCAAAAATAGCTTTATCGAAACTATTAAATGAATCAACCCTCTGATTAATCCATTGTTTAAATTTTTGATACATGGTTTTTTCATCTACTCCATTTTCTTCTAAGAACTCCCATGTAATGCCAGTTAAATCGCTGATAAAATCCCAATTATCAGTTTTTTGAGGTGGTTTACAAAATATATGAAATTTAGATTTATTTTCATCAATACCATCTTCATATAAAGCCGCTAACTCAATAATTTGATCTTTCTTAGCACTTAGCCCTGTCGTCTCAACATCAATCCAAATAACTTTACTATTTTCCATTTTAATCCGTGAATGTTTTAAAAAAAAGGAATTTTAATCTTTGCCAAAAATTTAGTGAATAAAAACGTTTTAATATATTATCTCTATGAATTTTTACGATATCAATCCGACTCCTAAGAATATCATTAGCCGCAAGTGAAGACTTAATTGTTGTCTTCAAACTTTCAAGTGCCTTTTCCAACTCATAGGATGATCTATAATTATCAAAAACTTCAAACGGCAACCCTAAAGTATCCTCCACGTCTTTACTCCACCCAATTACAACTTCTTCGCCGTACTTATTAACAAAACGTCTTCCTCTTATATGTTCTTTAGTAATTTGCGATTCTTCATAAGAATCAAAAATATCAGAAGTCCTTAATGCTTTTGGCACTCCTGAAAAATGTGCAATCGTATAAAAATCTTTTTCAGTTTTCAAAACGCTAACCTTATCAACTAATATCATTCATCTTCCCTCTTTAACGGTTGATAATTACAATCTTTTTTTCGATAATCAAATCCAATCCAGGCCGCAAAAAACCTTTTCAATGATTTTGTTTGTTCACATGCTTCAGCAAGTAAGAATGCTTTCATACAAATCCAATTAGCGCATGTGTAACAATTTTTTAAATTAGTCGAGTAACTTTTCATATAAAGTCCTCAATCCATATGTAATATATTCAAGTACAACTATAACGCCAAATAATACAGCAAAACATGGGATTAGAATTTTAACTTTTAACGATGCCTTTTTATGTTTTGATTTATAATCAGACTTCCCATTGTACCTTTTTTCAACGTTTTCATATGTCATGATATTACTCCTTTAAATTTTCAAACTCTTGAATCATTTTCAATGCTTCTTCTGAATTGCCAAGCATAAGTTTATCTCTGATACCTTTCGCTTTTTTAATTAATTTAGCAGCTTCTGGTTTATATAATTTGATGTCGATAGTCTTTGCCCATTCGTATTTTGAAAAGACAAAAACCGCTGAAATATCATTCAAACTATACTCAATTTGGTCAAGTTCTTTTTCAGATTTCATGCTAACTTTGCCGTTGCGGATGAGCCTTAATCTTTCACGATAGCTTAATAATTTTCCTTTTCTAGTGTATTTCTCTTTAAGTTTGTTTAATTTATCATTTTCAATAGCGTCAATTCTTTCAATTGCGTATTTCTTTTGTGTTTGGTTCATTATTTATTCTCCTGTACTCCCAAATCCGTTTGTACCTCGTTCTGTTTTAGATAATTCGTCTACAAATTCAACATCCCCACAATCGACTTTATTTCGGGGTATGGCCTGAGCTATGCGTTTGCCAATGAGATATTTTTCAATGAATCCACTTAGCTGTAAAATAGTTTTATTTCGTTCCAAATTAGCTAAACATCCTGCTATTATAATTTCATTATCTTCAAATTTTTCAACAAAGTAAGGAAACAATAAACTCCTAACTGGAAAACACCATTCCCCCCTAAATGAACTATCAATTATACCAATATTATTCGCAAACAAAAAAGGTGTTTTACTGAAACTAGACCTTGGAACAAGTTCAAAATAAGTCCCTTCTTTCGGCTCAACAGCTATACCTAATTTAATATGCCAAAGTCCATTTCTTTTATATTCATAATCGCAGGCTGTTAGGTCATAGCCTGTATCACTTGCATGAGCTTTTTTAAATGTGGCGTTTTCGTGTAGTTCTTGAACTTTGATTGTCATGATCCTTTATTTGCTTGTTTAGTTGCAGCAATAGCTGTTTTTACTAAATTGATCCCATTTTGTTGAGAATTATCAAGCTGTTCTCTTATATTATCGCTAATTGCCATATGAACTGTTTGCTTTGCTAATACAAGTTGTGATGATAAAAAATCAAGTTCATGACTTAATATATGATTTCCAGTATCATAAAAAGAATTACCTAGTTCTAATATCCTGTTCGAGACACTTTCTATTATATCTGAACCTTTTTTAATCTGTTTCAAGAATGTACTCATTTTATTTTTTTTATTTGATTTTTAAAATATTCAACTAATAACTGGTTTATCCTATCATAATCAGGAACGTTTGGCAAGTCTGATTTTAAATAAAGTTCTTCAGCATGATTAAATAATATATCTGCTCGTTTTTGAATTTCTTCTAGTTTATACTTGCCTCGTTTTATGTCTAGCAAATATTTAGCGTCATGAGTGCGTTCAACGTAAAGCTCTTTTTCTTTAAGAAACTCAATGCCCATAGTAAGTAATCTAATCAAATGACTAGAATTTTTTGGATCGAAACCAAACTTTTCAACTAAAGCTTTCCGTTTCGTACCCATATAACCCTCAAAATTACAATGAGTCATCCGTTTTAATTGCCCACGCGCATAACCAATAAAAGCATGATATATTTTCTTAGAGAAAAATAATTCTCTGTTATCTCTCAAAGTATCATAAAATTCAGATTTATATAATATATGCCTTTCATTAAGCCACAGGATACTCAACACATTTGGATTACCATTCGACAGCATTGAAACAACTTTTTTAAGCTCATAAAATACACAATCCCATTCATTGTAAAATTTTTCACGAGTTTCTTTGACTTGTTTTAATGCTAGATAATGATTTAATGGAGCTTGAAAAATTCCTATTAAATCTTTATCGTCAATACTATTTGGGTCTGAATTAGGGATATACATCCCATGAGCTATGCTCCCTCTATAGCCTAAGAATAACAAATTATCAGGCAATAAGTCAGACGTTTCTTGTTGAGATAAGTTTTTAAGTTTTATTTGTTTCATATTTCCTCAATCGTTTATATTTTATTCCTTTCCAATATTTACACTTATTCCCAGAGTCTGTTGTTTGTCGCCAATCTAAATAAGTACATACACCCCCCCGCCGATGCTGTCATTTTTCCATTTAATAAATTCGCGGCAACTACCACAATTTTTTATAACTCTCATCCAAATATTCTTAAATTATCATCTGGAAGTTTGATATGTTCTATCTTTTGCCAATAACCAATCCATCCAATTTTCATTATAGATTTGTCGAACTTACGTTTAGACATAAAACCACCGTCCACTACCAACATAAAACTATTACTAGTTTTTGTTATATCAACAGAATATAACTCTGGAGTTATCTTGATAGCTTCATCGCCGAAATCACAACCCATTGATCCACGATTCGGTTCTCCATAAAACCAATATTTACCAGCTTCATCAGGAAGATCGTTAGTCCATTTACTCATTATTATCCTTTTATTAAAGATTTTAAATCATCATTACTAAATACAATCCCACGACAGTATTTTTCATGATCTTCCATAATACTGAAGGTTTCATGTGGGATATCTGTCTTATATGTCCAACAATAATCATCATCATCACCCCAACATGCCTCTATCTTTATAGCGTTCATTTTTTGCTCGAAAAAATGAGGACATTCGTCATCATCACATTTATTTTCTAGCAATCCGTCATGATTTAAATATGCAAATCCTCCGTCATAACAACCTACCTCATCATAAATTGCGCCGCGAAATTCCATCAAATTATCACTTTGACTAAATACGACTACTAAATTTTCTTTTTCCGCTTGCTTGGTTAATTCTTCGTTTATTTCTGCAAGGTATTCATTCCCATCTAGCAATTCAGCTAATGCTTTTTTATCAATAATTTATCCTTTAATTAAATATCTCAAATTTTCATTCCAAATAATTTCATCAAAACCAAGCTCAGAGTCTTGATTCTCCATAATTAACCCAGCGTCTCCACCAAGAATTTTAACGAGACTTAGAAAATTAGCTTGTTTTTCTTTGAGTGTATCATTAATTGTCTTTAACTCTCGCGCTATAAAAATGCCATTACTTAAGCCAATTAAATCAGACCCGCCGCCTCCTGGTGGGACTCCAAACTTCATAAAACCATTAGCCGTTTTCATGCCCCCGCTATTATTGCGAAACAACCGCCCTTTATGATTAAGCGGTTGCCACCAAGCTAGATATTTTTTTTCTAACTCTTTACCTGTCATTAAAAGTCGTCATCCCCAATATCAAATTCTTTCCCAAATTGATCTACAAATTCATCAGCGTCATTATCATCTTGCATATGATCATCCAATTTATTTTTAATTTCAGCAATTTTATTTTCGATGCCTGATAAATCAACTTTTTTAGAACTGCATTTGCATTTCTGCGGTTTAATATCGTTGAGTTTTAACAAGGCTTCCAAATTTGGTTGATGCTCAATAGTTTCCTTGATAATTTTTGTTTTTTTACCCTTAAGATTGCCTTTAACATCAAAAATTTCTTCTGTAATTTCTGTTTGATTAACTGTTGTTGCGCCATGAGCTAATTTTTCCAAAGATTCAATACTATCATTGCTTGGATCATGAATAAAATCAATTAACATGCTATCAACAGTTCTCCCAGATACCGATTTTAAGATTTTTGAATCGTCTGTTTTTACCCTCTCTGTGGTAATTTTTTCTGCCACTTTATTGCCTGTTATTTTTGTGCGACTATTCTCAATTGTGGTATTACCGTCAGCCAATGCTACCTCTGTTTCTGCCACTGGCTTAGTGACATCAAATTTTGAATTAGATATTTTTTTGTTCTTATTCTTGGCTCTAACCATCGACACAGCCGCAAGCTCTGGATATTTCCTTGTGTATGTGCCAAGTGTTGATAGACCTATCCCTAATTTTGAACAAATAGTGCGTCTACTCAGCCCTGATTTATTCCACTCAGCGATTTCTTTTAGTCTACATTTAACATGTACTTCATAATAATTTTGAATTTTCATATTTTATCCTATTAATTTTGGTTTTTTATTTTCTTCAATTTCTTCAACTTCAGTTAACGCAATAATATTTTCGCTATTTTTTGATCGCCCAACTTTAGCAACAATAACTTGAAATCCGTTTTCGATAAGTTCATCTGGGATTTCTTTTTGATTTTTTTCATCTAACAAATCAAAGTCATCAATAAAGACAACTTTTAAATCATCATTTAATGTCGCTCTTAATTTTATAACAATTTTTTCGAGTTCTCCTTTACTGAAATATGGTTCTTTTATTTCTCGGTTATTTAAAATCAGTCCGCCGTCATCATCAATTTCTAATCCATCAAATGGCAAATTATAAGATTGAATATATTTTATGCGTTTGTCTATGATTTTTTGCTGTTTTTGTTTATTTTGAACAATTTCGGCGTTTTTATCATTACGTTTTTTAACTTCCTCTAAATAATCTTCGTACTCATTAGCTTGATGGTTCGTGTCATAAGCATTTCTTATTTTCTCGTTAATATCGTTAATATCTGAACGGTCTGGTATTTCTTCAATATACTTAGGCTCATGAAATGTAATGTTTTTTATTATTGGTTTTTGTTTCTCAAGCCCTAATATCCAATATCTAATATCGTCCATTTCCGGATAATCGTTCTCTTGCAAAAGCAACATGACTCCTTTTAATGATGATATTTTATTGTCGAATTTTTCTCCATCCTCTTTTTGTTTTAAATTTTCGCTTTGAACTTTTTTTCTTTTCAGATCATACTCAAGTCTTAACTTTTTATTATGCTCTTGATTTTCTTTGAATTTAACATCAAGCTCACTTTGTAATTTCTTTTCTTCAGCTACTAAAGCCTTGACATCAATTGGATCGACTTTTTCAACAACGTCAATTTCTCCAATCGCTTTAAGTTCACGACCTAAAAAAGTAAATAATTGCTTTTGTTCGGCTAGTTCTTTGTCAAATTTATTCGTATCAATACCAAGCAGCAAAGCCTGTTCTTTTTTGTTTTTCTGAGTAAAATTCTTGGCTGATAAAAATGAAACTGAAAATAAACTTTCAAGCCACTCCGAATCAATATGATAATTATCAGGAGCCTTAAATGTTAATTTACTGTTATTTTTAAGTACATGACGGTTAAGTATAATCTCTGCGTCATCTCGTTCATGATCAATCAGAACAATCTCAACGTCCATTGATTTTTTGCCATTCTGAATAAACTGAAATCTATCGCCTATAATGCAATCATTCCCTTTTAGAGCAATCCCTTTTACCGCAAGCCAAATGGCATTGATCATAGTTGTTTTTCCAGCTCCATTGATACCTATTAGTTCGGTATATGAATCATTAAAATCACATCTGATTGTTTTTAAATGAACATGATTTTTAAACCCAATGCTCTTTATTTTTAATTGTTTACTGCTCATATTTTTGATTTTTAATATATTATTGTTGACCTGATTTCTAAAAAATATTACTATAGCCTATATTCTTAAATCGAAACTGTCAATTTAATTTTTAAGTTAACACATTATGAAAGCAAAATTATATAAATATAAAGAACAATATTATACAGTTAGCGAGCTATCTAAAAAATATGGATGCTCTTATAAGACAATGCTAAATAGAATCAAAAATAACGGTAACATGCTAACTCCAAGGATTATGACCAGCGATTTTGTTAAGCGTTGCCCGACTTTATTAACATTTAAGTATAAAGACAAAATATTTACAATCAAAGATTTGGCTGATATAGTAAATATTACTAAATCTGCGATGTATTGTCGATTAAAAAGGAATAATTGGAAAGTTGATAAAACTATACTTCAAGATAGACAGAAAATATTTAAATACGCAATTGGTTTTGACGGCGAAAAAATTAGTTTAGTTGATCTCGCTAAGAAGCATAATTTGCCGTATAAGCTGCTAAAGGACAGATATGACAACGGAAAACAATATCGAGATGAGTACAGTTTAAGCCAACCACCGTTCAGTTTATAAGGAGAAATTTATGTAAAATATTACTCAATTATTTTTGCAAAATGAGACCAGCAAGTTTATTATTAAAAATATCTATAATTGCAGATAGTTAGTTTAATTAATGATACAAAAGAATAAATAAACTAACCGCAAGTAGTAACCCAGGTAGTACCGCAAGTAGTACACAAACAAGTAAAGAAAGAATTAAAAGAAAAGAAAGAAAAGAAATAAATGAATTTTTTAAAATTAATATGCTCAAGAAAAAATATGAAGAAATACAAACTGAGAAATGGGGCGATAGTTCAATATATCGGGATCAAGGCTGGTTATGAAGATGATTTTAGCGGTTACTATCAGATATTAAAAGGCGTGGACAATTTTAAAGTTGGTCAAGTATTAACCTTGTTTCGTGGAAAAACAGAGTTGCCAGTTGGCGGCATTGGAGATTTTGACGCAATTGAGGAAATTGAAAATACCGTTGATCCATTATTTTGCGAATTAACAGAAACGCTTAAGTCAAATAACGCTAAATTTACTAGGGATTTTATTAAATTTCTATGTTTTGCCTTTGAGAAGTCAGCCATGGAAGTAAAAGCTGAAATCATAAAAATCATAGATGATAATATTTCGCTAGAATTTGATGTTCATGATTAAAAAAGTACTTGACAGTTTAATTTAATTTTGAGATTGTTAATTTATCGAATCGTAAAATAAAGTAATTTAAAAAAGGATTTATTGTAAAATGAAGATAACTAAAAATATTGAAGTTCCTACTGGTAATATTGTTTGTGTTAAGGGAGAAAAAGGCGATCTTGAGTTTGTTTCTGTTGGAGATTATGGTAAAGACGTTAATTTAAAAGCAGATTTTTTAGGTTTGAATCAATCTCCAAAACCGTTTCAGCATACAGAAATGTTGCCACTTTCTGAGAAATGGGTTATCACAGTCAGTACTCAATATGGGTGCGCCATGAAATGTAAATTCTGTGATGTTCCCAAAGTTGGAAATGGAAAAAATGCAACTTTAGATGATTTAAATGGACAAATATCAGCGGGATTAATGTTGCATCCAGAAGTTCAGCGATCAGATCGCTTAAATATTCATTTCGCTAGAATGGGGGAACCAACTTTTAATAAAAATATTTTAGCGTGCGCAGAATGGCTAAAAAGAGATATTGACACAAAATATAATGTTCATCCAGTTATTTCGACAATGATGCCGCATAAAAATAAACACTTAAAAGCTTTTATCGGCGCATGGATGAATATTAAGAATATTTTATATAAAGGCAACGCTGGTCTTCAATTAAGTATTAATTCAACGAATGAGTCTGAACGCGCTGAAATGTTCTCAGGAAATGCTTTATACCTGGCTGAGATAGCAAATGTAATGGATGGAATAAAACCAAAAGGAAGAAAAATCACACTGAACTTTGCCGTTGCTGGGTATGAGATTGATCCAAAAATTTTATTGAATTTCTTTTCTCCTGATCGTTATTTGATAAAGTTAACGCCAATGCATAAAACGGATTCAGCTCAAAACAATAATATTAAAACTCAAGGAGATTTCACGTCTTATCATCCTTATGAGGTATATGAAAAAGATTTAAAACAGGCTGGATATGATGTTATAGTATTTTTAGCGTCAGAGTATGAAGATATGGGAAGAATTACGTGTGGTAACGCTATTTTGTCCGGTACAATGCCAGAAGTGCCACACAAAATTTTGATTTAATTATTGACAAACTGAACAAATCTAAATACTATTAGTTATCGAATCGTAAAAACATAAAATTTAATGGAGTATAAAATGGAAATTGATATTAGCAAGATGGATAAAGCGGAAATTTTAACAAAACTCTATAATAACTCACATCCTCTTGGCATGGGTATTCTGCATTATAATCCAGCCCCCATGAAAATCGAAGAAGCTAGAGATATATTAAAAAATCAGACTTATTTTGATTATCTCAATGGGCGTATCATGAAAATTGATCTTTCTGGTGATAAACTAAGAACGGATTTGTATAACAGGGACAATGGAATTAACGCGGCAGAGCTTGCATTAGGAGTATGAAATGTATATATCACATGTAGCATCTTTTAAAACAACTATTATCGCTGATAAAGGAAAAGTTTTTGATCTTGAGAAAATTAAAACAGCAAATCTTATTGATCCGCATGAGGCTAAAACATTGAATATACAATGAAGGTGAAGTAATTCGATATTATTCAAGTATCGATCCAAGAGATATACCTGATAATAAATTTATAGAATGGTTCGCTCCATATCAAGTTGACGATCCATAAAAAACAAAAAGCCCGGAAGTAGCTTTGTCATTAAACTCCCAGGCTTTTCGTTGATCAGAAGCTTATACTATTTCATGTTAAAATGTAGTTGTCAAGTGAAAAATGAGAAAATTATACGTATTAAATTTTAATTACGCCAAAATGGTTAAAGATGAATAATAATGAATTTCGGGAGCAATTAGCGGCTTTATGTCATGATCAATGGTCTGGTTGGATGAAATATTTATTCAGTAAATGTCAATCTGAGTATATAAATAATAACCCGACTGGTAATTTTATCATGCCTGAATGGTCAGTTAATCGTTGGCAAAGACAAGTAAACACTCCATATTCAGAACTTTCACATGAAGAAAAAGAAAGCGACAGAAAAGAAGCTGATAAATTTATCAAGCTCATTGGTGAATATTCAAATGAAGAAATTAAATGGTGCATGTGTGAGCGTATAGGAACAGTAGCTAGAGACATGTATTCAACTTGCTCAAGGTGTGGCGGTCGAGACGCTTATGGAGAATTGTTTTGCCTCAAGTGGAAATGGAAAATTTGGCAGTTTGAGTTAGTAACTAAAAATAATTTTATGAGACCTTCTTGAAATCCATATTTTGAGATTTTTGTCTCTTTAGAATTCTTCTCTGTTTAGCTTCTTTCAATTTTTCTTTTCTTTTGTCGGCAATCTTTTTGCTTCGTCCTTCGAGCTTGTCTTTAGGAGCAATGTAGCCGATCGCGCTGTGAAGGCGCGTCTCGTTGTAATAATTAACATAATCATTCACTATTCTCTGAGCTTCTTCCAGAGACAAAGGCGTTTTGGGGCGAACGCATTCACTTTTCAGACTTCTGTGCCATCGCTCCAGCTTGCCGTTGCTCTGAGGATAATAAGGCGATGTTCTCACATGAGACATGCCCGACACTCTGATAAATTCCTTGAAATCCCTGGCTATAAACTGAGGGCCGTTGTCGGAAATAATACGAGGCGTGGCCGGAAACTTTTCCTTGGATCTTTGAAGAATAACCTCGATATCTTTTTCCGTCATAGACTCTCTGATCTCATGGTGGACTATAAAGCGACTGTAGCCGTCAAGAACACTGCATAAATAGTAGAAAGTCCCCCGTATA
>JQIA01000922.1_pt1 | contig 15518 bp, 13 predicted proteins | sample 811431 | NCBI WGS metagenome assembly JQIA01 (sample SAMN02998118, study PRJNA258478) | marine sediment metagenome | biome: marine; feature: seafloor; material: sediment; isolation source: oil-polluted sediment collected from 3 locations (0.5 km, 0.7 km and 0.9 km)... | place: USA: Gulf of Mexico ... | reverse complement strand
GCTATCTCCTCCTTGACGATTCAACGATGTTGGATTATGACTCGTCATAAAAATGACTAGTAATTCTTCAAACTTAATCACATTGGCATCAAAGGTTATTTGAGCAACTTCGGCATGACCTGTCAAACCTGAGCAAACTTCTCTATAAGTTGGTTTTCCGGGCGCATTTCCCCCTGTATAACCAGAGATTACTTTTTCGACCCCTTTTATTTGTTGTAATATGGCTTCTATACACCAGAAACATCCACCTCCAAGGGTTGCTAATTCTAATTTTTTATCTTTCATTATTTGCCCTCCGCGTTTAATTTCATTGATTCAGAATTTATACAATAACGCAATCCGCTTGGCTCCGGTCCGTCTGGAAATATGTGTCCTAAATGAGCATCGCAAGTATTGCACATTACCTCTACGCGAACCATACCGAAAGCAGTATCCCTTTCGTATTTAATAGCATTTTCCTTTATAGGTTGTGTAAAACTAGGCCAGCCTGTACCGGAACTGAATTTAATTGTAGAATCAAACAATGCTGTATCGCAACATACGCAAGAGTATTTCCCTGCATCATGAATGCTGCAAAGCGCCCCACTGTGTGCGCGTTCAGTTCCTTTTTGTCTTGTAATTCTAAATTGTTCTGGTGTTAATTGAGCTTTCCATTGGTCTTCAGTTTTTTCAACACGACGTTCTGGTTTTGGATTACCAACTACCGAAAAATTTATAACATCTTTCCAAGTTAACATTTTTTAAGTCCTTTCTTTAATTAGATTATTAATAATGCAAAGGTAAGGTCACTTATGAAGATGTTCAATATCTATATTTCCCAATGAATTGTACTTTTTTCCACAAAGCAATTAATACTCTGATGAGGAAAAGATCTAGTTGAATTTCAAAAGTTGAAGAATCAGTTAAAACTCATAGCTTATATGAAGGCCTCCAAAGAATTTTAATTCCTCACCTATAAGTGTGCCCACAGTTGGTCCAGTGTGAAAGTTGCCTATTTTAAAAGCAAACTCTCCTTCTAAATAAGCAGAAATTTCCGTGTCTTTATGAGCATTGGGTAATGAAAAACTTGGCCCTGTATTGATTGTTAAGAATGACCAAGGCTTATGACTTACTATGACAGCAAGTTCATGCCCAATTCTATTATCTTCTTCAAACACCACAGTATAACTAAACCCATAAGCCCAAGTATGGGATGTCCAATAGGTTAAATGAAGTTCTGTTGCCAAATCTGAATTACTATGCTCTGGGCTGTATATTATAAGCGCAGAAACAACTATTTCCAAGCCTGGATTTTTTTCATCAACTGTAGTTGTTAAATGATTTTGGTGCTCTTGAGCTTGTAAACTTGAATATATACTCAAAGCTATTACAAAAAAGAGAAATATACTTTTTTTCATTTTTAATGATTTTAAATAAAAAAACCTTAAAAGGCAAATCATATTTATAAATAAAATTTACACTTTTAAGGCAAACACTAAAATGCTAAAACACTACCTACTTAGCCCTTTTAATTATGTTTATTTCTTAATGAGAGGCTGCCACCCTTTTAGCCCTGTTTTCTGGGACAACGTCTTCACCTATCCCTTTAGCTGCTGATAATACCGGATAGTATTGTGTAAAAACAAAATCGTCTCCTGCACTTGAATTATGACAGGCATTACATTGGTTTGTTTTGAATGCTTTACCTGTAGCAGACAAAGTACCTTTTTCTGGATTTGTAAAACTATAATATGCCCAATTACCGGGTTCATCAGGGAAATGCTCTTTACTTTTTATGGTGGCTTCCAATCCTATAAATTCACCCATAAAATAACCATTACCACTAACTGCTGCTTTACTGCCAACACTTACCAATTCTTTTATTAAAATAGTTCCTTCTCTCCAATTACCAGTTTTCTTATAATGCTCATAACTTGAAGGATCTATATATACATTATGGAATTCAGGGAAAGCCGCTTTACCATTATTCATATCGTTTGGAGTTAACGGTGACCCAACAAAGACCCAACTTCTGTAATCTGTAGGACGAACTAAATCTCCATTAGTATCCATTGAAAAATAGGTTACATTTTCATATTTATTCTCTTTATTATTCGAGCATGATGATACTATTATAATAGTGAACATTGCTAATGTAATAAGCTTTATTGATTTCATTTTTCTGACTTTTTAAATTTGTTCTATTTTATTTTAACGGGAATGATGTTCTAACCATGTCTTTACCAATAGCGTGACAACTAAAACAACCTTCTACGCCATTACCTACAGCTACAATTTTTGTGGCGTCCTCTGAATCCGCTACTTCATACCAAAACCAACCATTACCGCCATCTGCTTTATCATGTGTTTTAGCCATTACTGCCCAACCATTAGGAGTGTTGTCTTCATTAAACATTTCTTTTACAATAACAGAGCCTAAAGGGTGCTCTTTATTTCCATTTTTTAATGATTCAGCAATAATATCATTCATAAAAACTCGTACCGGCAGTCCTAGTTTTTGATGCGGTCCTAAAGACGGATGTGCTTCTTTTTCTTTATTAGAGAACTCCTTATACTTTCCTGATTTTAAATAAGCAAACAACTGGTCTTTGCTCAAAGGAATCTCTAGTGTTAATCCCTCTGGGGTTGGAGCCATTGAATCCCATAGTCCTGCATCAGAAAAAGCTTTTGCTTGTGCAGCAGTTCTTCTGGCTGCATTTTCTGGGGTTACATTTTCCCCAACGCCCTTTGCGGCAGACAATACCGGATAATACTGCGTAAACACAAAATCGTCGCCTGCATTTGCATTATGGCATGCATTACATTGATGTGTTTCAAAAGCTTTACCTGTTTCGGATAAAGTGCCTTCTATAGGGTTTGTAAAACTAAAATATGCCCAATTTCCTGGTTCGTCGGGGAAGTGCTTTGAGCTTTTTATTGTGGCTTCTAGTCCAATAAATTCACCCATAAAATAGCCATTACCACTAACGGCTGCTTTAGAACCAACACTTACCAATTCTTTTATTAATATTGTTCCATCTCGCCATGTCCCTGTTTTTTTCCAATGTTTATAGCTCATCGGGTCCATATATACATTATGCAATTCTGGGAAAGCAGCTTTTCCATTATTCATATCATTTGGTGTGACCGGCGTTCCAACATATATCCAAGTTCTATAATCGGTAGGACGAACAAGCTCACCGTTGTCATTCATAGAAAAATACGATACATCTTGATAGTCTTGTTTTTTATCTTGACAAGAGGACAGCATTAATGTAGAGACCGCAAAAAGTGCGAACATTTTATTTATTTTATTAAGCTTCATTTTAAGTGTTTTAGGTTAGTGACTTATTAAATTGTATTTCATTTTGTTTATATAATTATCTTTCCAATAATTGTTTAAGGATATTTCAGTAAAATCGAGTGTTCCATTGACTTTTTTACAGATCATAAATATTTTAAACGTAAACTCTTCATCATTTTTAAATGATTTTTCTACTTTAAACTGAACCAGTTCAGTGAATTTATTTAAGATTGTTTTCTTTAAATATTTAATCCAAGCCTGTTTGGAAACAATACGATTCTTACCATTATAATCTATCTGAATCTGTTTTCTAACATACAAATGAATAGCTTCTTCAATTTTTGAATTTCTAAGAAGTGTAAAGAATTTGATTTTATTGAAGTCTCTACGATTCTTAGTATTGTGGATTAAATCCATAAACAGTAATTATTAAAATTATAATTTTAGGTTTCTAATGTATTGCACTATTTTCCATTTTTGTCATATTTGAACTATAGGCATATTGTTTTCTAAAATATTTAGCTGTTACTCCAACATTCTTTTTAAAAAATCTTGAAAAATAAGCGGGATCATAAAAACCAACTTCAAAGCAAATTTCCTTTATACTTTTATCGGTGTAGATTATCATTTCTTTAATCTCCAGAAGCAATCTATCCTTAATAAGCTCACTTGGATTTTTGAGTCCTTGTTTTTGAAATAACCGTAGCAAATTTTTTGGCTTCATCCTTAATTGCTGTGCGTAATCTGAAACGTTATGGAATATGCTAAAATGAGAGTTTAAAATTTCTCCAAAACCAATTACACATTTAGCGTCATGAGCAAATTTTTCTTTAAGAGCATTTCGTAGTAAACTACAAATAGTCGGTCTTAATATTTCGATATCGATTAAAGGTTTCTTTTCTAATGCCTGTTTTATATTTACAAACATCTTTTCAATCAAAGATGTTTGATCTTCTTTAAAAAACAGAATGGTAATTTTATTAAAATCGTTCTTAGCAGATGTATTAATAAAACCACACAAGAAAACTAATGAAGACGAAAAAACTTCAGCATTTAAACGAAGAATCTTTACTTGGGACAAATCATTACTTGTACAACTGAGTGAATTCCCTCTATCCAGCAAAACAACACTATTGGATGGAATAACTATTTCATGGTTATTGATTATGCAATTTAAACTCTCTGCTTGATTCCAAATTAAATCAGCGGAATTATCACTTTCAAGTTTAAAAGACCCAGTGTTGTAATCATTATAACTTATGTAAGGATACTTTTGTAAGGACCCTATATTTAAATGCATCTTTTACAGTTTTTAGATACACAAAAATAGACAGGCTAGTAGCTTTTATCCATGAACATTCTACCTAATAAGATGTCCATTTTTCTTTATTTTAAGAATTAAAATATAGATTTAGTAAATGTTTAAAGTATTCTTTTTAAAATGATTGGGCGATACGCCAACTTGATTTTTGAAAAATTTTGAAAAGTGTGATGCTTCAACAAATCCCAAACCATAAGCGATTTCCTTTGAAGATTTTTCTGAGAATAATAACAACTTTTTTATTTCTAAAATAATGCGATCATTAATCACTTGCAAAGGTGTTTTGTTATTGTATTTAGCAAACAAATTAGATAAGGTCTTTGGGGATTTGTTTAGTAATTCTGCATAATCTGAAACCTTATGTTTTTCTCTAAAATGTGCTTCGACCAATAAATTAAATTGTCGAATTAAATCAATCTTAGGCTGTTCTAGTCCCGGGTCTATAATTGTTTTCTTTAAAAGCCTAACCGATTTTATAAGAAGTCTTTTAAGTAAAACCCGTAACATTTCACCTTGTATGTGATCGTCATTTTCAAATTCTTCTTCAAAAAACATAAATAGTAATTCAAAACTTTTATGTTCCTTTTCTGTTAACTCCACCATTGCAGGAACCGACGAACCCAAAAACAAAAACCCATTACATGATACTTCATGGTCATGATCTCTAATACAATAAAACTCACGGTCAAATATCAACGATACAACACCTTGTAAAAACGGCTCTAACTGTAGCATATTATGAGGTGTGCAGAATAAAATATGGTTTTTTTTCAGCATCTCAGAGTAACCATCTATACCTATTTTAACATCTTTATCTTTGGCCCAAATTATTTTATAAAAATCTCCAGTACCCAATCGTTTTTCGAACGAAGCACAATTGAAATCTGTCAAAGTTAAACTACCTTGTTCTGGTGATTTAGAGTATTTAAAATTCATTCGCTAAAGATTATACTGCAATATACTTTTATTTTAAATTATTAAATTGAGTTATCAGACTTGAAAGTATTAAAACAAAATACGACGAAATATAGGAATTCAGAAATACTAATTATGCATAAATTAAAGTTTAGTATTTTTACTAAATAAAATCAACATTTTATGAATACTCTCATTGTAGAAGTCGAGAAACACGTCTCTTCATTACTAAGGTCTGAATTACCCCATACATTTATATATCATAATTTAGGTCACACAAAACGTGTTGTAAAAAGCGCAAAAGAACTTATTGAAGGAGAGAACATTACCGATATTGATGCCGAAAACTTATTAATAGCTGCTTGGTTTCATGATGTCGGCTATACCAAAGGCTGTGATAATCATGAAGATAATAGCGTAATAATAGCTACTGCTTTTCTGAACGACAAAAATGTTGATAAAGATAAAATTACAGCAATTTCTAGTTTAATTCTATCCACCAAAATGAAGGTTGTTCCACAAACACATCTTGAAAAGGTGCTGAATGATGCTGACAACTCACATTTTGGTAAAAAAGGTTATACCGAAATATGTGATTTGCTTAGGGAAGAATGGGAACAAATGGATATCAGACATTTTTCAGATATTGAATGGACTCAAGAAAACATTACATTTTTCACACAACACCACAGATTTCATACAGACTATGCTTTAGACAAATGGCAACCAACTAAAGATAAAAATTTAGCTTCTCTTTTTAAAACCTTAAAAAAACAAAAGCAAGAAGATAAAAAAAGCAGAAAAAAAGATGAAGAATTATCTTTAAAAATTGACAAAGCAAAATTACCAGAGCGTGGTATTGAAACTATGTTCAGGGTTACCTTAAAAAACCATATTACCCTAAGTAATATCGCCGATACTAAAGCCAATATTTTATTGTCTGTAAATGCCATTATAGTCTCATTGGTTTTATCTAATCTCGTCTCTAAACTAGATAACCCATCAAACGCTTATTTAATTTGGCCTACGGTAATCTTTGTTGTTTTTACTGTTATTTCAATTGTATTATCCATATTAGCAACACGTCCAAATGTTACTAGTGGAGAATTTACGAAGGAAGATGTAAAGAACAAAAAAGTAAACTTGCTATTTTTTGGAAACTTTCATAAAATGAGTTTGAACGATTTTGAGTGGGCTATGGGCGAGATGATGAAAGACAGAGATTACCTTTATTCATCTATGAAAAAAGATTTATATTTCTTAGGAAAGGTGCTTGATAGAAAATACAAAATATTACGTTTGACTTATGCCGTGTTTATGATAGGTATTATCGTATCTGTAATTTCATTCGCAATAGCTTTTAAATTTGCAGGCATTACTCACTAATTATTAAAATCCTACAGCATTGATTGAAGATAAATCTTTTGAAAAGCTAAATTATTCAGAAAACCCTATAGCAAAAGAAGAATACGACAATTGCACCTTTATTAACTGCATTTTTTCAAATTCAGAGTTATCAAATATTACTTTTAGAGAATGTGTGTTTACCGATTGTGACCTCAGCTTGGTCAAAATGAAACATACGGTTTTTAATGATATTCGATTCTTGAACTGTAAATTATTAGGGTTACATTTTAATGATTGTGATGATTTATTTCTTTCGGTAAATTTTGAAAACTGTATTTTGGAGCTTTCTGTTTTTTACAACTTAACACTTAAAAAGACTCAATTTAAAGATTGTAATTTAACCGGTGTAGATTTTACTGAAACAGATTTAAGTAACTCCATTTTTAATAATAGCAATCTTAAAAACGCTATTTTCCAAAATACAAAATTAGAACACGCAGATTTTAGAACAGCGTATAATTTCTCTATACACCCCGAAGTCAATCGCATAAAAAAAGCGAGATTCTCAAAAGAGAATCTCGCCGGTTTATTAGATAACTATCAATTAAAAATCGAAAGTTAAGCCTTAATCTCTTTCATTAAATCGTCATAAGTATAAAAGGCTTTATCATCTTTCTCTTTATGATACAATACACTAACTCGTATTGCTTTTAAACCTGTTACAGCCTGTAAATCTTGAAGTTCTACAATTTCTACGTCAGTATCTAAATAGTGCTTAGATTGCAAGAACTTAATATATCTTAAGTATTCTCTTTCGTCTTGTTTTTGAGAATAGACTATACTTATTTTTCCTTTCTGCGTCACACGTTCTTTGGTGCCTTTAATATAAGCCTTATCGACACGTTTTTTCACGATTTCGTAACGTGCATTGTAAGTACCATCAACATCAAATTGCTTTTCATCCATTCTAAAACTTATAGATAAAGGCTGGTTGAATACCAAAATCATCGAGGCCACATCCAATTGCATTGGGAAGTCATGTTGTATTTGGTAGTACGTGTTTTCCATTTCGCACATGACTTGCAATTGCCACAACCTTAAATTATATAAGTAAATTGGATTAAAATTATTTTCTTTAGTAATAGATTCCCCTATATACATATTATGCTCTACGCCATCAGTTTTATAGCGTTCAAAATAATGCGGATACATTTCCTGAGCATCAACCTGTTTTTTATCAAGCATCGATGCCATGTGCTTATTTATTAATGTAATAGTATCGTCATAATCTTTACGATGCTTATATAATGCATTAAGATTACTATCTATACTCTCAAAATATAAATCAAGTTCATCTTTCACAATGTCATTTTGTGCAAAATGTTTAAACAATGGTGTTATCTCATTTTGGAAAAAACCAGAAATTTGTTGCTCGCTATCTACTTGAAAATTCATATTTAACCCATCCAAATATGTATTTATTTGAAACATTACTTGCTCATAAATAGGAAGTGCAGTATCAGCATACATTTTTTCTACAACACTTTTAGCTAAATTTAATTGTAATGATAAATCATCTTGAGTAGCTGTATTTCTTGCTTGAGAAGAACCTTTAATATCAATTTGACCATAAAGTGGGTACACATTTTCAAAAGCTATTTTATTAAATGCTACTTGATTACCTTTGTGCTGTTCCTTTATAAATTTTTTGGCTTCCTTTTCAAATTTCCAATGTACACTTGGGTGAATTGATGTACACTCCTGTTGAATAACCGCTTCTATAAGGTTTTCATCTTCTCTTCTATATCGTAACACGGCAGATACAATATATGGCATCACATCAACCAACTTATTTGCATTAATACTATTTAATATCTTTGGTTTATCAGAAACCAATTCTAAGATACCATACAACTCACCATTACTAGAAATTGGCGCCAATATAGCACTTTTTATGCCTTGCTCTTTGAGCGCTTTATATTGTGGTGCTCTACCTTTGGATAACTCATAGAACTTATCGACATCTGATATCGAATAAAACTCACTATCTTTTAATAAGGTTTTATAGGAGCTCCTACATAGCAGTGAGTTACAGGATGCAATATCCATTTTGTTTAACAAAAAGCTCTCCATGCCGTCTCCATAGACTCTCTCAAAAGCATCTTCATCCTTATCGTAAATTGAAAAACCTACTTTAAGATCTTTAATATTAAATAATGATCTGAATATCTCATGAAAATCATCCATGAAACCTTCATCTTTTTCACATTCATCGGCAATAAGGCTAGATTTAATGTTAGAGATGGATTGATCATCGGTAACATCGAACATGTTGGAAATTACAAACCCTTTAAAAAGATAACTATTTGGAGGAAACTTCTCTTTCCATATCTCTAGGTTATCAAAATTATCTAAAAGCTCATCATAATCTTCTTGTGTAATCTTTTTGGCTTTATCCGTTGCTGTTATTTCAGTAAAATCGGCATTATACAATATTTTATAATAACGCATTACATCATTAGCATCCGGAATTTCGTAATAAAATGGGCGCTTAAAATTTAAATTATAGCCATAATGGAAATTCAGTATTATAGTACAAGCAATAATATACCTATGATCTTCAGGCATATTTTTCATTTTCAATTCAAAGTTTTCTCCAGCTGTTTTAATTATACTTTTGAAACGTTTTGAGGAGTTAAAAACAACATTTTCAAAAGGAACAGAAGCTGCTTTAATCTCATTTTTAGTAAGTATTTCGCTAAACGAATCTTCTAAAATGATACTTATTTCTTCTTTGTACTTTTCGAGCAATTTATAATCAGTAAACCCATCTCGTAATTCAGGATAAGGCTGTTGTGCATCTAAAACCCGTTGCGCTTTTGCGGCAATGAATTTATCCTTGCTTTTAGCCATATCTTCATATTGCTCAATAAGTTTATTAAAACTTATTTTAAGCAACATCGGTGATTCAAACTGGTTATTAACTGTCATCTCAACTTTAATTAGACTACAAATTTACTAATAATTCTTATTAGTCGTTAAAAGAAATGTTATATAACAGACTTGCTGACGACTTAAAAATCTTTTTATAGCTTTAGTATACATTGTAAATACGTAAAGTAGTGGCTCAAAAATTGCTGGTCATATGTTATACATTTTTTTGTTTGAAGCCTTATGGGACCTTATGGCCCTGACATTCGACTAAAAGCGTAAACCAATCTTCTAATTCTAACTCAACTTTTAACGCTTTCTTTGAGTTTTTTATTCGTTCTTTATTAGTCGTTCCAATTATAGGAGAAATGTTGGCAGGGTGTTTTAGTATCCAAGCAAGCAGAATTGCATCTTCAGAAATATTATATTTTTCAGATAATGTTTTAAGAACTTTTTTTATTCTTAAAGTTTGCGGGTTTACTTCTTTAAAAACTATTCCTAATGGACTCCAGCTCATTGGTTGAATATTCTTTAGCAGCATATGGTCTAAAGTTCCATTTTGCATTGCTTTGAACTGGGTTAGCGAAAACTCAATTTGATTGACTGAAACATTAATTTTGTCAGAAACTAAATCTACTTGCGATGGCGTGAAATTTGACACTCCAAATTGAATAATCTTTCCGCTTTCTTGTAGATAAGTAATTGCTTCGGCAATTTCATTTGGATGCATTAGTGGACTTGGTCTATGCAATAAAAAAGTATCTAAATAATTTGTGTTTAAGTTTCTTAAAGATTCTTCTGCACTCCAAATAATATAGTCTTTTGAATAATTATAGTGTTTTACTTTGTTATTTCGATTTTTGCCAACATACTGAATCCCACACTTAGAAATTAGCTGTATTTCTTCTCTCTTAATCTCACTTTTGATTAAGGCTTTTCCAAAATCTGCTTCAGTTGTATAATCTCCATAAATGTCCGCATGATCAAAAGTGGTATTACCATTTTCTACACAAAACTGAATCATTTCAGCTTGTTCTTTAGTTGATAATTGTTTTCCCCAATTTCCCCAAGACATGCAACCAATAATTATTTTGGAATTATTTGTCATATTAATATTAGCTTAATAAATATATTTTGGAATTATTTCTTAAACAATAGTACAATCTTAAAGTCTGAATCAATTATGACAGTTCCATTTCTAACAGCTGAGGATATGTTAGAATAAGCATCATGAAGAAGATCTCCATCATCAAACACTTTTGAAACATCTAAAACTTTTTCACCCTCGTTCAAATTTAACCCAATAACAACTAAATCGTTATAATCATCATTTGAATAAATTCTGCTAAACATGTATGGCTCTTCAGAAATCTTTTGATGAACCCCAGCACCAACTGCAGGATGGTTGTTTCTAAATTGACCCAACTTTTGCCAATGCATCAATAAATCTTGTTTTGATACTTGTTCATCCCAATTCATGTTAGAGCGAAGTGTCGCATCACCAACTGTTCCTTCTATTACCAAAGAACGTGCTAATTCATCTCCATAATATACTTGCGAAGCGCCTGGAGACAATAATAATTTAAATGCTGATTCGTATGCCTTTTCACGCTTAGGGTCAAAAGGACTACCATCGTCATGAGAACTTAAATAGTTCAATACTCCAAAGTCTTTTAAATCCGATTGTAGTATTTTATTGTATTTAGCAAACATGTCTTCCACATTCATTTGAGCTGAATTCCATTTAAATTCAAAGTTGATAGAACTCGTGAATGCTTTATCAAAATAATCTACTTTTTTGTCACCAAAATCAAAATATCGCCCTCCACTAATACCGTAATTATACACCTCAGCAACTAAGTAGAATGCATTGTCATCCAAAACATTTTCAGGATGCACTTTTTTATATTCAGAAAAGGCATAATCACACTCTTGTCTAAATTCTTGCCAAACATACTCTTCGGTGTGCTTTACTGTATCAGCTCTATATCCATCTATACCAAACTCAGTAATATAGTCTGTTAACCATTTCATGATATAGAATCGAGGCGCACGCGGATGTCCTGTTCTTTTAAAGAATGCATCCAGTTCTGTCACTTCTTGTTCATACCTACCTTCTGCTTTCCATTTTTCAACCAATTGTGGTGGCAACTCTACATCTTCATTACTTTCAGTTTTTATATCTGGTAAATTTTTAACCAATGTGCAAGTAATGGTATTTTCGTAATTATCATATTTACATTGAGGTTCTGTTCTTACCCAGTCATTTGGCCAAACGGGGTCTTTTGCTGTAACTGGTCCTGTATGATTGATTACAGCATCTAAAACAACTCGAATCCCTTTTTTGTGAGCTTCTTCAACTAAGACCTTTAAATCTTCCTTAGTCCCATAATTAGGGTCAATTTTGGTCCAATCTTTTGTCCAATATCCATGGAAACCATACGTTAAACCTGTACCCTCGTCTGTGCCACCATGAATTTGTTCTACAATTGGAGTCATCCATATGGCATTAATTCCTAAATTGGTAAAATACCCGTTTTTTATTTTTTGAGTAACCCCTTTAATATCACCTCCTTCAAAGCCACGTAGTTTACCCGTTTTTCCAGTTCTATCAAAATTTATATCGTTTGCAGTATCTCCATTATTAAATCTATCTGTTAATAAAAAATAGATATTGGCAGCTTCCCAAACAAAAGGTTTTTCTATCGCTGTTACAAGCGTATTTAACTTTTCTTCTTTCTTCGTTTTACAAGCTATAAATAGGAGCGTAAAACTAAAGGCTATTATCTTCTTCATTATTAATCAATATTTTAAATTTCCAAGCACCCAAAGTAGTTTCGCTATTGTTTAACTTAAAAACATCTCCGGTCATATAGTCAGTCATCCCATCGGCATTCATCATTTTAAAGGTTTGAGTCTTTCCAGAAAAATTTCCAAAAAACGTAAGTTTTTTTCCACCTTTGGTTCTGGTATATTTTATAACATTTGCATTATCTGTTTCAAAAGCCATCATTGAAGCCTTATCTTTTCCACCATTTAATGCCGGATAAGTATTTTTAAGAGCTCCCAATTTTTTCAATAGGTTCCATGTTTCCCCTTTTGTTTTTGGAATAGAATCTTTCTCGAAAAACTTTAACCTATGCCCTAAATCATACTCTTGTCCAGAATAAATTAAAGGCATTCCCGGAATTATATAACTAAAGACTGTAAACAACTCTGAAGCTTCCCCCATGCGCTCTTTTATAGCTCCATTCCACGAGTTTTCATCATGGTTAGTTACAAAATTCATTAAGATATCGTCTTTTTCGTAATCTAAAGCTCTCTTAAGTTCGTATTTATCCCAAGCTTCATAGGTTTTCTCTTCCTTAGCAATAGCATTAAATAAGTGGTGTCCATCCCAAGCATATGCCATATCAAATAAATTTCCTTTTAACAATTCAGGTTCCCAGGCTTCAGCCAACATAAAGATGTCTTTTTTATCTCGTAATTTCGGAATTGCTTCTTCCCAAAAATCTGCAGGTACAGAACCTGCGACATCACATCTAAAACCATCAACTCCTTCTTCGGTAATCCAATAGCTCATATCCTCGATCATTTCTTTACGCATATCCTTATTGTCATAATTTAAATCTGCAACGTCTGTCCAATCTGTTCCTTCAGGATGTATCACTTCACCATTATCGTTTTGAGTATAATATTCTGGATTAGTTTTTAACCATTCATGATCCCAACCCGTATGATTAGGTACCCAGTCTAAAATAACATAAATCCCATTGTCATGAGCTGCTTTTAACAATTCTCGAAAATCCTCAATGGTTCCAAACTCTGGATTTATTTTAGTAAAATCTGAAACGGCATAATAACTTCCTAAGTATTTTGCTTGTTCTTCTTTAGGGAAATCTGCAGCAAATTTACTATCTGCTCCTCCAGTTGCTTTTCGTTTTGTTTCAGAAATAGGAAATACTGGCATCAACCAAATAATTTTAACTCCTAATTGTTTTAGTTGAGGAATGTCTTTTGTAAACTCGTCAAATGTTCCTTCTGGTGAATACTGACGAATATTTGCTTCATAAATAACAGCAGTTTCCATAACTTCCGTTGAAATAGGTGCAATCTCCTGAATTGTTATTTCTTCTTTTTCAACAACATTTTCATTTGTTTCTGATTTGCAGGCAAACATTATGCACACTGCAAGTAATAGTACTAATCTTTTCATTCCTATTAATTTTATTTTTTAATCTTAATTGCTATATCGTTTTTGGTGTTCCAAACAACTGGAATAGATAGTGTTTTGTTTTCACTACTCCAGTTGACATCTGTTTTTTTGCCATTAATTTTTATTCTTTGTGGCTGCCAATCAATATTATGAATAACCAAGTTAATCTGTTTTGTATTGGTTTTGTATTTTGTTCCTGTTTCAGCTTCGAAAGCTACTTCTAGCCATTTTTTTTCTATCTCAGCTTCAAACATTAGCTTCTCATATTTTTTCTTTTCAAAAGCATTAGGCGTCATACCATCATCATTAAATAATTGCCCACCACTCTCTTTTACTGAATTATGATAGTAATAATGTAACTCCAGCTCACTATTAGAATAATTATCTGTTGTTTGAACCAGTTTCGCCATAGGAATGAAAGCTCCTGCTCTAACATAAGTTGGAATAGAATTTTCTTTTGTGGCAATAGATTTTGTTTGCCCTCCATTTATTTTTTCATCAGTATAAAAATCGAACCATATGTTGTTTTTAGGGAAGTAAACCTCTTTTTCTGTTACATCTGGGTTTACAATTGGTGTTACCAAAAAATTATTTCCCCATAAATAAGTAGATGCATTTACTAGCTGGTTATTGCTCTCTGGTTCATCAAAAAATATTGGACGCATTAATGGCTTTCCTGTTTGATTATTTTCGAAAGCGAGCGTGTAGTTATACGGCAATAATTTATATCGCAATTCAATAGATTGTTTTGCGAGTTGCTTTGTTTTCTCCTCCCTAAAAACAGGTTCTGATGGAACTTCTTCTTGTGCATGCGGTCTGTAAATTGGTTGAAAAACGCCGTACTGCAACCAACGAGTATACAGCTCGTCATTACGGTTTGCTCCTGCAAACCCTCCAAGATCAGAGTGCATATACGCCAAGCCTTGCATAGACATTTGCAGAGCAATTTCTGTTTGACTTTGCAAACCTCCCCAAGTTCTATTCACATCGCCTGACCATGGAATAAGACCATAGCGCTGTGAGCCTGAATATCCTGCTCTCATTAAAATAAAAGGCCTTTGATTTGGAAAATCACGCTGATAACCTTCATACACCAAACGTGCCCAATCATGACCATAAATGTTATGAACCTCATCTGCTGTTCCTGTATGATGGATTAAGTCTGAAGGATGCACTTCTGGTTCGCCTAAATCTCCCCAAATACCTTTTACACCTTTACTTATGATTTCATTTTTATAAATATTCCAAAACCATTGCTCACCTTCTGGCTTATAAATATCTATTAATCCTGTATTACCAAAATAAAAATCATAGGTAAAAGGGTTTCCAATAGAGTCTTTAGCCAAAACCTCTTTTTGTACTGCTTCTTCCCATCGTTTTGACGTTGTTAACACAAATGGCTCTGTTATAGCAACAGTTTTAACACCTTTATTATTTAAACGCTCTACCATGCCTTCAAAGTCTGGAAAAGAATCTTTAAAGACTTCCAAATTTCCCATAGTCCC
>JQIA01000932.1_pt1 | contig 15520 bp, 17 predicted proteins | sample 811431 | NCBI WGS metagenome assembly JQIA01 (sample SAMN02998118, study PRJNA258478) | marine sediment metagenome | biome: marine; feature: seafloor; material: sediment; isolation source: oil-polluted sediment collected from 3 locations (0.5 km, 0.7 km and 0.9 km)... | place: USA: Gulf of Mexico ... | reverse complement strand
TAGCGACTATTCCTGTCATACCTGTCGCTGACACAATAAAAACGGGGCAGGGTCATGTCGAAGAAACTGTGGATCGTCGCACATTGAATCAAGTGCAAACACCACAAGGGTTTTGTTTTAAGACTCTGAGGGAGGTGTACAAGGATTTACCGTCCTTTACAGATGATGCACAAGCAATGGAGGAATCAAACGTTCCTGTGGCATTGGTTGAAGGGGATGAAATGCTATTTAAAATCACAACACCTTATGATTATACTGTCGCTCAATCCATGCTTAAGAGCTTTGGAGGAATAATGAATGATAAACGATAAAAGATTAGAGCTCTTTGCTCCCGCAAAAGTAAACTATTATCTACACGTGCTTGATAGACGCCCTGATGGCTATCGAAATATAGGAAGCTTGATGGGGTTCTTGGATATTGGCGATAATATAGAGATAGAAGAGGCTAATGAATTCTCTTACACAACAACGGGTACGTTTGCACATCATGTTCCAAAAGATATAGAGCAGGATCTTGGGGTGCAGGCGGCGCGCTTGCTTTCTCAAAAAACAGAAAGACCACTATCTGTAGCGATTAATGTAGAGAAGAACCTTCCCTCTGGTGCGGGTATGGGCGGAGGATCAAGCGATGCTGCAACGATTCTAATGGGATTAAATCAATGGTTTGGGTCAGAACTTTCAGAAGAAGAAATTTGTACTATGGGGTTAGAGCTTGGGAGCGAATTACCTGTGTGTGTAAGGCAACGCTTAACGCTGGTTTCGGGACGGGGGGAAGAGTTATTGGACTCATCTGAAGAAAGAACGCGTCCAATGCTTATCATCTGGCCAAATATATTCTGTTCAACCTCAAAAATGTTTTCAAAGTTTAAGCCTGCCACAAATCATGTTGGGAATGACTTAACGGAAACTGCATCAAGCATTTATCCTGAAATAAAACAGTGTCTTTCTATTATGAAAGCTCAGTACGGTGTGCAGGGTGTTCAGATGAACGGTAGTGGAAGTAGTTGCTTCGCTATATTTGATGATCTTGAAAAAGCTGAAATGGCACAGAAAATCATTTTAAATCAAAAACCAACATGGTGGGTACGTGTTGCGCACCCATATTCTCGCCCTAAATTTTAACCGTATTAACCCTTCTTTAAGATTCGTCGTCTATTGTGAACCTATACAAACAAAAAGGTACGCGAGATGGCTCGGAAATTCGTAATAAAAAATCAAAAAAATGAAGCAGGCTGCTTCAAACTTGAGGTTGAATTTCTCCAATCATTTAAAGAAGTCGTCGCGTGTTAATTAAATCATGTTAACTAAATATTAAGCCTTCGGAGCTAATATTTATTAAGGATAAAGAGGAGAGAGAAATGGGACGAGTTATAAAACCACTACAAGGCGGCGGCCTACAAGTTTCAAAGTATGAGGCAATGCCCAATAGTTGCTCTGGGGATTACTACTGCGCCGCAAATAATGTAGATGCACAAACGCTAACAAGTGATCTGAAAGCAGCACCAGCTATAGCTCCAGTGGTATAACACCTAACCAATAGAATTCTACGCAGTAAAATGCTATAAACCTCGCACATAACAATGCGAGGTTTTTCATGATTATTGGCGTACCAAAAGAAATTAAAATTCAAGAATACCGTGTCGGTTTAGTGCCTTCTTCCGTAAAGGCTTTCACGGCACAAGGGCACAACGTCTATGTGGAGACGGGCGCAGGATCAGCCATTGGTTATAGCGATGATTCTTACGCGGACGCGGGTGCTAAAATTCTTGAGACGGCCAAGCAAGTTTTTGAGATCGCGGACATGATCATAAAGGTGAAAGAACCCCAACTTCCAGAGTGTAAAATGTTAAGAGAAGGGCAAGTGCTCTTTACCTATCTGCATTTGGCACCAGACCCAAAACAAGCGGAAGCCTTAATCGAATCAAATTGTGTTGCGATTGCCTATGAAACAATCACAGGAGAAGACGGTAGGGGGTTGCCACTCTTAGAGCCAATGAGTGTCGTTGCAGGACGTTTGTCCGTGCAAGAGGGTGCTCATCATCTACAAAAACACTGTGGCGGTCTAGGGCGTCTTATGGGTGGAGTTGTTGGAACATTACCTGCCAAGGTTCTTGTGATTGGTGGAGGAATTTCTGGGCTTAACGCTGCAGAGGTCGCTGTAGGAATGGGCGCGGATGTTACTATACTCGAACGCTCAGAGGATAGGATGATGTTTTTACAGGATCATTTTGGAAAAAAAGCCACAGTTTTATTCTCAGATAATGATTCGTTATCTCAGTCATTGGTCGAATCGGATTTGGTTATTGGGGCTGTTTTGGTTCCGGGGGCCGCCGCACCAAAACTTGTGACGCGCGATATGCTAAAAACAATGAAGCAAGGGGCTGTCATGGTTGATATTGCCATTGATCAAGGCGGATGTTTTGAAACAAGCCATGCGACTACGCATGATGAGCCTGTGTATGTCGTGGATGGAATACTGCATTACTGTGTTGCAAACATGCCTGGGGCAGTTCCCTTAAGCTCTACACTGGCTCTAAATCATGCTGTTTTACCTTATGCTCTCAAGCTTGCGAATGATGGGTGGAAAGCCTGTATGTTGGAAAGTTCAGCCTTTAAAGAGGGTTTAAATGTGTGTCATGGAAAAATTACTAATAAAGATGTTGCGCTGTCACTAAAAATGGACTACATACTGAACCCGCCGGAATTAACGGCCTGAATACACTCTCTTGCGCGGGCGTAGTTCAGTTGGTTTAGAACGCCGCCCTGTCACGGCGGAGGTCGCGGGTTCAAGTCCCGTCGCTCGCGCCATTTACTTCAAGAGTATAAGAAACGCCACCAAATTTGAGTGGCGTTTTTCTTTGCCTGAGTTTATAATTTTAATGAGAATGAATCTCAAGTAAAATACTTGTTATATAAGGTGTTTATAATCTTGAGGTAGCTATGAATTTCAGCTAGAAATGAAGCATTAAAAATGTAGAATCTGGACACTATGGCTTCAAACGAATTTCTATTAGAGTATCTACCAATCATAATCTTCCTGATGATCGCAGGCGGCATGGCTTTTGCTATGGTTATTGCCTCATTGATTGTTTCAAAAAGAAATCCCGACTCGGAAAAAAATGCTCCGTATGAATGTGGGTTTGATGCGTTTGATGATGCACGTTCTAAGTTTGATGTAAGGTTCTATCTCGTTGCAATTTTATTTATTATCTTTGATTTAGAGATTGCGTTTCTTTTTCCTTGGGCTGTTACGCTCGGGAAAATTGGTTTAATCGGTTTTTGGTCGATGGTGGCGTTCTTGGGAATACTAACTATTGGTTTCATTTACGAATGGAAAAAAGGAGCCCTTGATTGGGAATAGCACTATGTCTCACGACCGTCACATCATAGGCGCGCCAAAAGCGCCGTTTCAAACAAAAACAAGTTTTCCGCGTCCTGAATCTCAAAACATTGTTCCAGAAGCTTTGGTAAAAACAATCCAAGAAAAGGGGTTTGTTCTAACTTCCACAGATAAGCTTTTTGATTGGGCAAGAACAGGGTCGTTATGGCCAATGACATTTGGCTTGGCATGTTGTGCCGTGGAAATGATTCATTCTTACATGAGCCGTTATGACTTGGACAGATTTGGTATCATTCCGCGCCCGTCTCCGCGTCAATCAGACGTGATGATTGTGGCGGGAACACTTACAAACAAAATGGCACCCGCACTACGTCGTGTTTATGATCAGATGCCAGAACCACGTTGGGTTGTTTCAATGGGGTCGTGCGCAAACGGGGGAGGGTACTACCATTACTCTTACTCTGTGGTACGTGGTTGTGATCGTATTGTTCCCGTCGACATATATGTACCGGGATGCCCGCCAACTGCCGAAGCGCTTGTTTATGGGCTTCTTCAGCTACAGAAAAAGATACAACGCGAAGATACAAGGTTAACAAGATAAGCTTATGAGTAACAGTGTTGAACAAAGCCTAATCGACTTGGCACAATATATTAAATCTTACACAGAGCTTTCTGTGTCCGGTTATGCTGTAGTTAAAGATGAACTCTCCATTGAAACAACCAGAGATGGCGTGCATAATTTGCTCGTCTTTCTACGTGACGATCAGAGATGCTTGTTTAAGCAATTAACGGATGTTTGTGGTGTTGACTATCCTGATCGTGCGGAACGCTTCGAGGTTGTCTACCACTTGGTGTCGTTGGTTCACAATGTAAGATTACGTATTAAGCTTTCAACGGATGAAAATACACCTGTCCCAACTGTGTCTGATGTATATAACTCTGCAAATTGGGCTGAACGTGAAGTATGGGACATGTACGGCGTTATGTTCTCTGATCATCCTGACCACCGTCGTATTCTTACGGATTATGGCTTTGATGGTCATCCTCAACGAAAAGACTTTCCTCTAACAGGATATGTAGAGCTTCGTTATGACGAAGATGAAAAGCGTGTGGTGTATGAGCCCGTTAAGTTGACACAAGACTATCGTGTATTTGATAATTTAAGCCCATGGGAAGGCGGCACTGATACACCTCTTCCAGGGGATGAAAAAGTCTCTGCGCGTCCACACGCACCAAAAAATGGATATGTACCGAGTAACCCAGTTGACGGTGTAGGGGGAGCAAAATAATCATGCCAAATTCTACACTAAATACCCCCGTTGAAATGGATAAAGAAACACAAATTCGTCCATATACAATGAACTTCGGTCCTCAGCATCCTGCGGCCCACGGTGTTTTACGCCTGGTGCTTGAAATGGACGGGGAAATTGTGGAGCGTGCTGATCCGCATATCGGATTGCTTCACCGTGGGACTGAAAAACTAATTGAGTATAAAACATATATGCAGGCGCTTCCTTATTTTGATCGCTTGGACTATGTGTGCCCAATGAACCAAGAACACGCATTTGCTTTGGCGACAGAGAAGCTCTTAGGGATTACTGTTCCTGAGAGAGGGCAATATATTCGCGTGCTTTTCTGTGAGCTTGGGCGAGTACTCAGCCATATCTTGAACATAACAACTTTCGCACTTGATGTCGGCGCTATTACACCTGCACTTTGGGGCTTTGAAGAGCGCGAGAAGGGCATGGAGTTTTATGACCGTGCCTGTGGTGCACGCCTTCATGCAAACTACTTCCGCCCGGGTGGCGTAAGCCAAGACATTCCAGATGCCTTGCTCGACGATATGATGGCATGGACAGAAACTTTTCCTGAAACGTTGGGTGACCTTGATACCTTGTTAAGCGACAACCGTATTTTCAAACAAAGAACGGTTGATATAGGTACGGTGTCAAAAGAAGAAGCACTTGACCTTGGGTTCACAGGACCAATGTTGCGTGGTTCTGGTGTGGCATGGGATCTTAGAAAATCTCAACCATATGATGTTTACGACAAAATGGAATTTGACGTTCCTGTTGGAAAAACTGGGGATTGCTACGCCAGATATCTTATCCGTATGGAGGAAATGCGCCAATCTCTAAAAATCATGCAACAATGTATACGCGATATGCCTAAAGGTGCCGTGAAAGTTGATGATTACAAAATATCTCCACCACCGCGTGTTGAGATGAAGCGTTCTATGGAGGCTATGATCCATCACTTTAAATTGTTCAGTGAAGGTTATCATGTACCTGCTGGAGAAACATACACCGCCGTTGAAGCCCCAAAAGGTGAGTTCGGAGTGTATCTTGTCTCTGATGGTACAAACCGTCCATATCGTTGTCGTGTCCGCGCACCGGGCTTTTACCACTTGGCCGCGCTCGATTCTATGAGCAAGGGACACATGCTTGCCGATGCCGTAACGGTCATTGGCTCAATGGATATTGTTTTTGGGGAGATTGACCGCTAATGAAACCAAAGTTTGAACCAAACGCGAAATACCAACCAAAGGATTTTACTTTCAAAAGTAAAAAGAAAGTAAAAGACATTTTGGCGAACTACCCATCTAACCAAGCGCGTAGTGGAATCATGCCATTGCTTGATCTCGCACAACGCCAAATGGGTGAAGAGGGAGCAAAAGCTAAAAAGCCTTTCGGTGGATGGATTACCCGTGCGGCGATGGATCATATTGCCGAGGTTGTTGGGCAACCTCCAATGAAGGTATATGAAGTGGCAACATTCTACTCAATGTATAACCTTGCCCCTGTTGGAAAAAATCTTGTGCAGTTTTGTACAACGACACCATGCTGGTTATGTGGTTCAACCAAGATTTTAGAAGCTGCGGAAAAACACTTAAAAGTTAAAATAGGCGAGAGCACAAAAGATGGTCTCTTCACCTTAAAAGAGGTTGAATGCCTTGGCGCGTGTGTAAACGGTCCCATGATACAAATCAATGATGATTACTATGAAGATTTAACAGCAGAGACAATGGTTGAAGTGCTCACCGCATTGACGGCAGGTAAGAAACCAAAAGTCGGGTCTCAAACGAAACGTCATGGATCAATGGCGCTCTCCGGTCCAACAAGCTTGGAAAAAGAATCGAAGAAAGCGGGAGTGGTTTAACATGCTACAAGACAAAGACCGCGTATATACGAACCTATATGGTTTTGAAAGCTTTTCACTTCCAAGCGCTAAGAAGCGTGGCGACTGGGATAAAACGGGCGCAATTATTAAAAAAGGCAAAGACTGGGTCATTGATGAGATGAAAAAGTCTGGGCTACGTGGTCGTGGTGGAGCAGGGTTCCCAACGGGATTAAAGTGGTCGTTCATGCCTGATCCAGAAAAAACGGGCAAACCACATTACTTGGTGATCAATGCCGATGAGTCTGAACCTGGAACATGTAAAGACCGCGATATCTTACGCCATGACCCTCATAAATTAATTGAAGGCGCATTGATTGCAGGCTTCGCAATGGGTGCACACGCAGCATACATTTATATCCGTGGAGAATTCTTTAATGAAGGCTCTGCTGTTGTGAAGGCTATTAAAGAAGCTTATGACGCAGGATTATTGGGTAAGAACGCCGCTAAATCTGGCTGGGACTTCGATGTATATCTTCACCGTGGGGCTGGCGCGTATATTTGTGGAGAAGAGACTGCGCTTATTGAAAGCTTAGAAGGCAAAAAAGGACAACCGAGAAATAAACCTCCATTTCCTGCAATGGCAGGACTTTATAGCTGTCCAACAACGGTAAATAATGTTGAGACAATCGCCTCTGTTCCAACAATTCTTCGACGTGGCGGGGATTGGTTTGCAAGCTTGGGGCTTAATGAGAAGAACACGGGAACAAAACTTTTCTGTATTTCAGGACATGTGAACCAACCATGTAACGTTGAAGAAGAGATGGGTATTCCGCTTAAAGAACTGATTGAAAAGCACGCAGGTGGTGTACGTGGTGGTTGGGATAATTTAAAAGCGATTATTCCAGGTGGATCATCAACACCTGTTCTTCCAAAAGATACATGTGGCACAATCACGATGGACTTTGATTCATTACGCGAAGCAGGCACAGGGCTTGGAACCGCGGGTGTGATTGTTATGGATAAAGATACAGACATCGTTTATGCAATCGCGCGTTTATCACAATTCTATATGCATGAGAGCTGTGGTCAATGTACGCCGTGTCGTGAAGGCACAGGGTGGCTATGGCGCACGATGCAACGCATGTATACAGGGAATGCAACCATTGATGAAATTGATATGTTGTATGATCTAACCAAAGAAATTGAAGGACAAACTATTTGTGCATTGGGCGATGCTGCAGCATGGCCTGTTCAGGGGCTTATTCGTCACTTTAGACCAGAGATGGAAGCACGGATTTTGGACTATAGAAAAAAGTTAAAAGCAGCGTAAAGGAATATACGGCGATGCCAAAGCTAATGATTAACGGAATGGAAATTGAAGTCGATGCAGGAACATCTATCCTGCAAGCGGCAGAGATGCTTGGCATCGAGATTCCTCGGTTTTGCTATCACGATAAACTAAGCGTGCCTGCGAACTGTCGTATGTGTTTGGTTGAAGTGAAGGGCGCGCCAAAGCCTGTTGCTTCTTGTGCTATGGCCGCAGGTGATGGCATGGAAATCACGACAAATTCAGAAGTGATTAAAAAAGCCCGTAACGGTGTCATGGAAATGATGCTGATTAATCATCCACTTGATTGCCCTATTTGTGACCAAGGTGGTGAATGTGATTTACAAGACCAAGCATATGGCTATGGCTTTGATCGTTCTCGTTATAGAGAAACCAAAAGATCTGTGAAAGATAAAGATTTAGGCCCATTGATTAAAACCGTAATGACCCGCTGTATTCAATGTACACGTTGTGTGCGTTTTGGTGAGGAAATCGCGGGAACAGCAGATTTAGGTATTCTTAATCGTGGGGAAGATGTTGAAATTGGCACGTTTGTTGAAAAAGCGGTGTCTTCGGAACTTTCTGGAAACATGATTGATATCTGTCCTGTTGGCGCACTGACATCAAAACCTTATGCGTTTACTGCCCGCCCATGGGAGTTAAAGAAAACAGAAAGCATTGATGTACATGACGCTGTTGGCTCTAACATTCGTATAGATAGTCGTGGTGGTGAGGTTATGCGTATCCTTCCACGCTTACATGAAAGTGTGAACGAGGAATGGATCAGCGATAAAACACGGTTCTCCTATGATGGGTTGAAGAAACGCCGTTTAGATACACCGTATGTAAGAAACAGCCAAACAAATAAGCTTGAAAAGGCAACGTGGGATGAAGCCCTAGCAAAAGTTTCTGACGTAATGAGCCAAACCTCTCCGAATAAGATTGCAGCATTCTCTGGCGATCTTGCAGATGTAGAATCTGTTGTCGCACTTAAAGATCTAATGACATCTCTTGGTGTTAAGAATATAGAATGTCGTACGGATGGCTCTAAAATAGACCCCACGCACCGCGCCGGATATATTTTTAATTCAGGAATTGCTGGGATAGAAGAGGCTGACGCTATTCTTCTTATTGGCACAAACCCTAAGAAGGAAGCGGCTCTTGTAAATGCTCGTATCCGCAAAACATGGCTGGAAAAACAAATTCCAATCGCACTAATTGGAGCTCCTGTTGATCTCCCTTATCCATACCATCATGCAGGTACAACAGCCGATGATATTGTAAAACTAGCAAAATCTTATGCTAAAAAAGTAAATGCTAAAAAACCAATGATTATCGTGAGTGATCAAGTTTTTGCTCGTAATGATGGTGCCGCACTCCATGCCGCACTTTATGATGTGGCAGAACAACTTGGATGCGTACAAGAAGACGAAAATAAGGGGGCATGGAATGGCTTTAATGTTCTACATCATCATGCGGGGCGCGTTGGTGCTTTAGATGTAGGATTTACATCTGAAAACACGATAAAAACAGAAGAAATGGACGTTATTTATCTTCTTAATTCAGATGAAGAAGTTATTTTAACGGGTTGTAATAAAAAATCATTTGTTATTTATCAGGGACATCATGGTGATCTTGGAGCACATCGTGCGGATGTGATCCTTCCTGCCGCTGCATATACTGAGAAAAACGCAATGTTTGTGAACACAGAAGGACGCGTACAGCTCGCCAAGCAAGCTGTGTTTCCTGTCGGTGATGCCAAAGAAGATTGGAAGATTTTGCGTGCGCTCTCAAGTATAATGGAGAAAACGCTTCCATATAATTCATTGGTTGAACTTCGCGCCCGTATCAGCTCTGAGTGGGCACATTTTGCAAATATCGACGCACTACCAAATGAGAAATGGGCACGCTTTGGGAAAAAAGGAAAGCTGTTAAAAGCGCCATTTAAAAACACAATTGATAATTACTATATGACGAATGTTATTTGCTATGCGTCACAAACGATGCAGGACTGTACGGATAAATTCGTCGCAAAGAAAACAACACAAAAGAAAAAGGCAGCGGAATAATGACACACAAAAATTCGACATTAGAAGACGTGAAAATCTTTCATGAGACATATGGTTTACCTGTAAAGACTACACCACATATCACGGATGATAAAACCAATACGCTGAGAATTAATCTTCTTGAAGAAGAAGTCTCTGAATTGAAAGAAGCATTGGAAAACAATGATATTGTAGAAGTTTTAGATGCGTTGACAGATATTCAATACGTGTTGGACGGCGCATATCTTTCTTTCGGGCTTCAACATTTAAAGCAAACAGCTTTTGATGAAGTGCAACGTTCAAACATGAGTAAACTTGGGGAAGACGGCAAACCAATTCGCCGTGAATCAGATGGTAAGGTTATGAAAGGTCCTAACTATTTCAAACCTGATCTCAATAAAATAATAGAAGATGATGCTAAGTCGATAGGAGAAGCGGCATAAAATGCTGGAGTTTTTGACCACATATTGGACGGATACCTGCACAGGAATATGCCTGAGTATGTTTATGCCTCTTTTTTGGATTGTTCTACATATTCTAATTACAGTAGGGATCCTTTTAGGAGCTGTTGCATATTTAACATATGCCGAACGAAAAGTTATGGCTGCAATGCAACGCAGACAAGGACCTATGACGGTGGGGCCGTTTGGCCTTCTTCAGCCAATTGCGGATGGAATAAAACTTCTCTCTAAAGAAACTGTTTTCCCTGAACGTGCTAATAAGCTCGTGTTTATGTTGGCACCGATGCTAACCTTTACCTTGGCACTTATCGCTTGGGTTGTTATCCCTGTAGATCATGGTCTGGCACTCGCAAACTTGAATGTTGGTATACTTTATTTGTTCGCCGTGTCCTCTATGGGGGTGTACGGTGTGATTATGGCTGGGTGGGCCTCTAACTCACGTTATGCTTTCTTGGGTGGTCTGCGCTCTGCCTCACAAATGGTGTCGTACGAAGTCTCTATGGGGCTAGTGATTGTGACCGTATTGCTTTGTGTAGGATCATTAAACTTAACGGAAATTATAGAAGCAGACCGTCCTATATGGATGCAGATTATGCTCTTCCCGATGTTCATTGTGTTCCTCGTATCAATTCTTGCGGAGACTAATCGTGCCCCGTTTGACCTTCCTGAAGGGGAGTCCGAGCTGTCTGGTGGGTTCTTGGTGGAATACTCGGCATTTGCTTATGCACTCTTCTTCCTCGGAGAATACGCGAACATGATTTTGATGAGCGCGATGACAACAATTCTCTTCTTAGGCGGCTGGCATGTCCCATTCGGAATAGAAGCTTTAAGTTTCGTCCCAGGCTTTATTTGGTTCATCCTAAAAGTGTGTTCAATACTTTTCTTCTTTATATGGGCAAGAGCATCATTTCCAAGATACCGTTATGATCAACTTATGCGCTTGGGTTGGAAGGTCTTCCTGCCATTAAGCCTTGTATGGGTTGTTGTTGTGGCAGGTATGTTGATTGTGACTGAGACCTTACCAAATATGGAGGCTTTCTAATGGGACGTTTTTTACAAAGCTTGTTGCTTATTGAAATCGTAAAAGGCATGTGGTTGACATTGAAATATATGTTTGTGAAGCCTCGCGTGACGATTAATTATCCATATGAAAAGGGACCTCTTAGCCCACGTTTTAGAGGAGAACACGCTCTGCGTCGTTATCCAAATGGGGAAGAGCGCTGTATCGCGTGTAAGTTGTGTGAGGCGATCTGTCCAGCACTTGCCATTACGATAGAAGCAGAACCTCGTGACGATGGTTCTCGTCGTACAACACGTTATGACATCGATATGACAAAATGTATTTACTGTGGCTTGTGCCAAGAGGCATGTCCCGTGGATGCTATTGTTGAAGGTCCAAATTTTGAATTTGCAACAGAGACACGAGAAGAACTTTTTTACGATAAAGACAAACTCTTGGAAAATGGAGATAGATGGGAAGCACAGATTGCTGCGAATATTGCAACAGATGCGCCTTATCGCTAACGGATTGAGATAACAATGATAGAGATGCTCCCAGATTTATTACCTTCAATTGCTTTTTATGGCTTTGCTTTTTGGCTGGTTATAAGTGCAATTGGTGTGATTACCGCGAAGAACCCTGTTTATTCAGTGTTGTTCCTTATCTTTGCCTTTTTTAATGCGGCAGGGCTATTCGTAATGCTTGGTGCTGAATTCCTTGCCATGATTTTGGTGATTGTTTATGTCGGGGCGGTTGCTGTGTTGTTCCTCTTTGTTGTCATGATGCTTGATATTGATTTCAAGTCCTTGCGTAAAGGCTCAATGCAATATGTACCTCTCGGCTTAGTTCTCGGTGGTATATTGCTTGCGGAATTATTTTTACTCCTAAAGGCGCGCTTTGGTATGGCTCCTATGCCACAAATGGTTAACCTCCCTGAGATTTCAAATACACAACAACTTGGGCTTGTCCTGTACACAGACTATGTTTTTGCGTTTCTTGTATCAGGAATGATTTTGTTGGTTGCTATGATTGGGGCAATTGTCTTAACACATAGGACACGTCCAGGCGTGCGCCGTCAAAACATTGCTAACCAAGTGGCAACCAAGCAAAGTGATGCCATGGAAATTATAAAAGTTGATGTCGGCAAAGGCATAGAGAAGGGGATATAATTATGGGTTTTGAGGTCGGTCTTCTTCATTATTTAACGCTAGCATCGCTATTGTTTACGATTGGAATTTTTGGAATTTTCCTAAACCGTAAGAATGTGATTATTATTCTTATGTCGGTTGAATTGATGCTCTTGGCTGTGAATATCAATTTTGTAGCGTTCTCTGCGCATTTGAATGATATCGCAGGGCAAGTGTTTACAATGTTTATTTTAACCGTGGCAGCGGCTGAGGCCGCTATTGGTTTGGCAATATTAGTGATCTTCTTTAGGTCAAAAGGTACGATAGCGGTTGAAGACATTTCAACGCTGAAAGGATAATTTTATGGAGTATTTCGCAGTTTTCTCTCCGTTGTTCGCTTTCCTTGTTGTTGGATTGTTGGGCAAATCTCTTGGAGACGAAGCCTCACAGTTTATAACGTGTGCGGCGGTGATTATTGCTGCCATAAGCTCAATTATGTTGTTTAACGACGTTATTCTACATTCCACCCCACGATTGATCATGGTTGCATCATGGATGAATGTTGGCGATTTCGTTGTCAATTGGTCACTTCGTATTGATCAATTAACTGTCGTTATGATGTGCGTGATTACCGTTGTCTCGTCTTGTGTGCATGTGTATTCCGTTGGGTATATGAGCTATGATAATGCAAAAGCACGCTTCATGGCGTATCTAAGTTTATTTACCTTCGCAATGCTAATGCTCGTCACATCTGATAACCTTCTTCAACTGTTCTTTGGCTGGGAAGGAGTCGGTGTTGCATCGTACCTATTGATTGGATTTTGGAACCATAAACAGAGTGCAAATTCTGCATCTATAAAAGCATTTATCGTAAATCGTATAGGTGATTTTGGCTTGGCACTTGGGATTATGGCTATATTCATGGTGTTTGGAACTGTGAACTTCACTGAAATATTTGGAAGCGTACAGGCACATACAGAAGATGTGATTACTTTCCTAGAAAATGACTTTCATGCCTTAACGGTTATAGGTATGTTATTGTTTATCGGTGCAATGGGAAAGAGTGCTCAGCTTGGGTTGCATACATGGTTGCCCGATGCGATGGAAGGACCAACACCTGTGTCTGCGCTTATACATGCCGCAACAATGGTGACGGCTGGTGTTTTCTTGGTGGCTAGATTTTCACCTTTATATGAATTTGCACCAGATGCTTTAATGGTAATTGCTGTTGTTGGCGCGTCCACAGCGTTTGTGGCGGCTACAATAGGCATGACGCAGTTTGATATCAAACGTGTGATTGCATACTCTACAATGTCTCAGCTCGGCTATATGTTCTTCGCCCTTGGTGTATCTGCTTATGGCGCGGCAATGTTTCATTTAATGACACACGCCTTCTTTAAAGGACTTCTCTTCTTGGGAGCTGGGTCTGTTATTCATGCAATGTCTGATGAACAAGATATGCGTAAGATGGGAGGACTATGGAAAAAAATCCCTGTGACCTATACCTTGATGTGGATTGGTGGCTTGGCGCTTGCAGGAATCCCGTTGTTTGCTGGGTACTACTCAAAAGACATGATCTTAGAAGCCGCTTACGCAGACCACACATGGTTTGGTGATTTTGCCTTCTGGGCAGGAATCTCCGCAGCCTTTATGACAGCTTTCTATACATGGAGGCTTATGATTATGACGTTCCACGGTAAATCTCGTGCACCAATTGAAGTACAAAAGAAAGTACATGAATCCCCATCTGTGATGATTTTCCCTCTTGTTGTTCTCGCTATCGGTGCGATTTTCTCAGGGGCCGTTTTCTATGGTGGGTTTGTAGGAACCTATGCTGGATCATCTCCAGATGAACACAGCCAAGAAGTTGTTGCACATGCAATCTCAGTTAAGGATGAGCACGGCGCAATTCCATGGGATCGAGATGCCTTCTGGGGCGACAGTATTCTTATCCTTCCTGAAAACGACACAGTTGCAGCTGCACATCATGTACCTGATTGGGTTAAAAAACTTCCGCTTGTAATGGGTCTGAGCGGAATTATTCTGGCATATGTTTTCTATCTTTTGTTTCCTGCCTTACCAAGGTTCTTTACATTCATCTTTATGCCGTTTCACGCACTGTTTTTCAGAAAGTGGTACTTTGATGAAATCTATGATGTGGTGTTTGTAAAACCTGCGCGATGCATAGGAAACATATTTTGGAAAACAGGGGATAAAGGGCTCATTGATGGGCTTGGTCCTGACGGTATGTCAAGAGTATCTCGTCATATAGGAGGATTATTAGGGAAAATGCAAAGTGGCTATATATACCATTACGCCTTTGTGATGGTTGTATCTGTAATTGGCTTGTTAAGCTGGGTATTTATACGAGCAGGAGGGATTATATAATGGGTTTTCCAATTCTATCTCTCTTGGTTCTTCTACCTTTGGTCGGTGTTTTATTCATCGTTTTAATCCGAGGTTCGGAAGAAACGGTTAAACGAAATGCGCGCCACACTGCGCTGTTTACATCGCTCTTTGTTCTTGGTGTCTCTCTCATGCTCTTATTCGAGTTTGATGTTTCAGATGCAGGCTTTCAGTTTGTAGAACATAAAACATGGATGCCAACGCTTGGCTTGACCTACAGCCTTGGTGTTGATGGAATATCTTTGTTCTTTGTGATGCTTGCAGCGTTCTTAACACCTGTATGTATACTAGCGAGTTGGACGTCTATTAAACATCGGGTCAGGGAATATATGATTGCATTCCTTATTCTTGAGACCTTCATGATAGGAACATTCTTGGCGCTCGACACATTCTTGTTCTATGTGTTTTTTGAAGGCGTGCTTATTCCAATGTTTTTAATCATTGGCGTATGGGGCGGGCCACGTCGTGTGTATTCCGCATTCAAGCTATTTTTATACACGTTACTCGGCTCTGTCTTAATGTTAGTTGCTTTACTAACTCTATACTTTCAGGTTGGAACCTCTTCTATTCCCGAGCTGATTGCAAACCCCGTAACACGTGATCTTCAAATGTGGCTTTGGATAGCCTGCTTTGCAAGTTTCGCAGTGAAGATGCCAATGTGGCCATTCCACACTTGGTTGCCTGACGCTCA
>JQIA01000931.1_pt1 | contig 15521 bp, 8 predicted proteins | sample 811431 | NCBI WGS metagenome assembly JQIA01 (sample SAMN02998118, study PRJNA258478) | marine sediment metagenome | biome: marine; feature: seafloor; material: sediment; isolation source: oil-polluted sediment collected from 3 locations (0.5 km, 0.7 km and 0.9 km)... | place: USA: Gulf of Mexico ... | reverse complement strand
AACGAAATACCTGAAAAACAAGAGGTGTATCCGCAAACTCAATTAGTAAAATTAACAAAAGAGATCACTTTTTTTGAATTTGTAAGAGCGGTATTTCGAGTTGGGTGGCGTTTTGGATTGTGCCGCTGGAGTTCATTCAAACAGATTATCAAATTTGATATTTCGGTCAAAAGGGCTATTAAGAAATATAAATTCGATATCATATACGCCCACCATGCTCACCACAATGGTCTTGTTGCAGTTACAGAAGCCCGTCGTGCAGGGATACCTGTTGTAGTTAGTTCATATGGGGAGACATGGTTAGCTGAAGACGGTTCACGTCGCTGGAAACGCGCGATTGAATATACGGTAACTCATGCAGACTGGATAGTGAACACCAGTGATCACTGTCGACGGGGAGCCATTAGCCGAGGAGCTATCGCTGAAAAGACTTCTGTGATTTATGCCGGTATAGATTTTGATCGGTTTCGGCCAGGTTTGAATGGGTCAGCATTTCGACATTCCATCGGTGTTCCTGATAATGCTATCGTAGTTTCGATATTGGGTCTCGCATTAAGACGGAAATTGGATACGTTCCTTGATTCCCTTCGCTCACTCATTGAAAGACAAGATGTTTTTGTGCTGATCGGGGGCACGGGGCAAGACCGCAAATATATTGAAAAACGGGTTCAGTCTATTCCTGGTGGTAGAGTGAAAGTCCTGGGTTTTGTTCCTGAGAAAGATTTGCCTGTTTTTTATGCAGCCACTGATATTCTGGTCGTGGCACCAAAAACAGTTGTTGAATGTATGGGGCAAAGCATGAAAGAGGCGATGAGTTGCGGGAGGGCTTTGGTTGGAGCGCGTTTGGGGGGAGTGCCTGAGGCGATTGAGGCAGGAAACTGTGGCCTGATGTTTGAACCTGATAATCCTGCTGATTTGAATCGTGTCTTGAATATTTTGATCGATGATCCGTCCATGCGTGAAACCCTGGGAAAGAATGGACGAATTGAAGCAGAAAGGCGTTTCAGTGCAAAAGTCTCCGCCAAACAGATGTACGAGCTTCTTATTGGTTGCCATGGGGCAAATAAAAACAATGCATAAAATAAATTTTTACTTTGCAAATATTTTAACGAGTGATTCTATAGGGTTGTTTGGCTCTGCCTTATTATCGTTTTTAAGGTCTAATAAGGGTGTTCGCTCCCTGTATAAAAGTAAATTCGAACACATAACACAAGGCAGCACTGGAGCACTTCAAACTTTAGCCGTTTCGGCAAATAGATCCGGCCTTTATGCTCTTCTAACCGCTTTGGGTGTGGGTGATAAAGATGAGGTGATTGTTACTGGATTTACATGTTCAGCAGTGGTTGAGCCTATCTTGCAAAAACGAGCAAAACCTGTTTATGTAGATATTGAGCCGGAAACCTTTTGCCTTAATCCGACTTTGCTTGAAGCGATGATTACGCGGCGTACTCAAGTCATTATTCTTCAGCATACGTTTGGTTTTCCAGCTCCAGTTGATGAGGTTATGGAAATCGCAAATAAGCATGGTCTTTTTGTGATCGAAGACTGTGCACTCGCTCTCGGTAGTAAAAAAGATGGCCGCTGGCTGGGCAGTTTTGGTGACGCAGCTATCTGGTCATTTGAATTGTCGAAAACAATATCTGTCGGCTGGGGTGGGTTGATTGGTATTAATCGTGATGAGGCACTGGCCAAACGTGTTGGCAAGATTCTTGAGGACTCTGGAAACCAACCGCCTCTTTTGGCGGCCCAGCGTTTGATTCAGGGAGGACTGTCTGGTCTTTTGTATCATCACCGTACACCGCATTTAATAAAACGTTATGCTTTAGGTGCTTTGTTTAAATTCCGGATTTTTAGAAAATCAGCGGATACACCGGCGGATGATTTACGGCTTCCTAATGATCGGCAATGGAAATATCTGCATCGGCAATGGCTTCGGTTGAATGAAAATCTGGTCAGAAGCAAGGCAACACAAAAAGCATACGAGAGTGTATTGGTGTCTCATGGAAGCTTTTCATATGCATCACAACCTGCAGGTAAGGAAATCTACCTTATTCGCTTTCCGTTGCTGGTCAAAAATCCTGAGCGTATTGTTGCCTTTTTTGCAGATAGAGACATAGAGATTGGTCGCTGGTTCAACAGCCCGGTTTCATGCAATGAAAAGTCCTCAGCCGAGTATGGTTATGATAAGGGCTGCTGCCCGGTCGCTGAACGTATTTGTCAGCATATAATCAACCTGCCATTACATGGACGTTTAACCGCAGAACATGTGGCAATGATAGTTAATACTTTGGACCAATATTTATTTAAGCATCCGGACGAGGTCATATCTATTGGCCATTCCTTAATAATTTAGAATGAGAGAAGGTAACGAATGAAACAAATCCTGATTAAAAAAGGTGTAGCATATCCCACGGAAGTTCCTGTTCCACAGCTGGGGGCCGGTGAGGTGTTGGTGTCCGTGCAGGTATCTTGTCTTTCCATCGGCACTGAACTTAGTGGTGTTCGTGGTAGTGCGGTGCCTCTGTGGAAAAAGGCACTGGTACAGCCCGAGAAAGCTGTGAATACATTAAAGATGGCTGGTAATGTGGGGCTGAGGCGAACCTGGAGTTTGATCGAAGAGAAAAAAACAGCTGAACATCAAACTGGCTATTCAGCGGCTGGTATAGTAATAGCCACTGGTGATAATATTAAAGATCTAATGGTGGGTGATCGGGTTGCCTGTGCCGGGGCGCAGTATGCCCATCATGCCGAAATCATCCGGGTGGCACGTAATCTGTGCGTAACGTTGCCCGAAGGCTTGGATTTTGAAGCCGCCTCTACTGTTACCCTTGGGGCGATCGCGTTACAGGGGGTTCGTCGAGCCAATCCTACATTAGGTGAAGCTTTTGTGGTGGTGGGGTTGGGGATCCTCGGTCAATTAACGGTGCAGATGTTGCGGGCCAATGGCTGCAGAGTTATCGGTACTGATACGGATCGCTCACGTATTGAAAAAGCGTTATCCCTGGGCATGGAATACGGTTTTCACCCGGACGATTCTGATACTGATACTGTAGCGCGTATGACTGACGGCTATGGCACCGACGGAGTTATCATCACTGCTGCAGCGCCATCGGATACAGTTGTTTCGAATGCATTCAAAATGTGCCGCAAAAAGGGTAGGGTGGTTTTGGTGGGTGATGTGGGGCTAAACCTAAATCGGGCTGATTTTTATCCGAAAGAGATCGATTTTTTGATTTCTACCTCTTATGGACCAGGGCGCTATGACCAGTGTTACGAAGAACATGGATTGGATTACCCTATCAGCTATGTACGTTGGACTGAAAACCGAAACATGTCGGAATATCTGCGTCTGATTGACGATGGCCGTGTTCAGGTAGCTCCGCTGGTGGATGCAAGGTATCCCTTAGAGGAAGCAACTGCGGCTTATTCAGCCATTGGAGGAGAGGCAGATAAACCACTGGCGGTGCTGTTGACTTACCCATCGGTTGAAGAAATACCTGCCGTTACAACTCAACGGCTCAATTTGAAACCTGTTGCCCGAAATGTAGAAGGCAAGATACGTATAGCGGTAATTGGAGCCGGGGGCTTTGCAAGATCAGCACATTTACCCAATATGCAGGCCCTGAATCGGCACTATCAGCTCCGGGCAGTGGTTAACCGTACAGGTCCTTCGGCCAGGGCAGTGGGCCAGCAGTTTGGTGCTGATTATGTGAGTACCGATCCGTCCGAAGTCCTGAACGATCCCGATATTGATGCTGTGTTGATCGCTACCCGACACCATCTGCACGGTTCTCAGGTACTGGCCGCCTTGAAGGCAGGCAAGCATGTGTTGGTGGAAAAACCTTTGACCCTAAGCCGGGAGGAATTGAACGAGTTGCAGACTTTTTATGATGACGGGGGGAGCTCCAGCGGTTTCAACGGCAAACCGATTCTGCTCACCGGCTACAATCGTCGTTTCTCACCCCATGTGCAGCAAATGAAGAAGGTGTTGGCCCATCGCACAGCCCCGTTTATTCTTAATTATCGCATGAATGCCGGTTGCATCCCAAAAGATCACTGGGTACATGGCCCGGAGGGCGGTGGCCGCAACCTGGGAGAGGCATGCCATATATACGATCTATTCACCTATCTTGCCGAGGCCGAAGTAGTGTCTCTGTCCGCCCATGCCATCAAGCCAACGACTGACCATTACGGTCGCAACGATAACTTTGTTACCACCCTTAGTTTTGCCGATGGTTCAGTAGCCAACTTGATATATACTGCTCTTGGCCATAAGTCGGTACCGAAGGAAACTGCCGAACTATACGTGGACGGTAAGATTGCTCTGTTAGATGACTATAAATCCCTCGTCGTGCATGGTGCTGAAAGACACTCGATCAAGACCCGAATTCAGGATAAGGGACTGAAAACAGAATTAGAATGTTTTGCAAAAGGTATCGCGAGTGGCGATTGGCCCGTTCCCTGGTGGCAGCAGGTGCAGGTGAGTGAGGTGGCCTTTGCAGTGGAAGAAATGATTTTTAAATGAACTCCGTTGCTCAATCTACAGGACTGCTCAAGAGGTGGAATGTGATCGTGCCGAGAATCAAATTTAGCTATAGTCTGCTTTCTTTTGTCGTCATCGCAGACCAATTGTTGTTACCCATGTTTCGAATAGGACCGGTACCATTCAAGATTAGTTATCCAATCTTCGTATTTTGGTTCGTTCACTGGTTATCACGTTCTAAGAAAGTCAAGAATGGATTTGAATATATAAAAAAAGTCTGGGGGGTATTTGCCATTGTATTGGCCTGTATTTTCCTGGGAGAAGTGTGGCTTGCATCGTCTTATAATGTCTCATCATATTCTGATACAATCCGGAATGTCCTGACGTTCGCTTTAAGCGCTTTAGCTTTCGGGTTGGGCTGCTCATCTGTCCGTTTTCGCATGAAATGGCTTTTGTATATTTTTTTTATGGCCATTGCACTGAACTTTTTATTTATCATCTTTCGGAATAATTTGCCGTCGTGGTTTATCGATATTTATTATCCGGCAAGAATGTTTATTGATTCGAAACACTTCCATTCCTCAGAGCAAATCCTCATGTTCGCCAGGCCTCGGGGGCTTTTCGGGAATCCAAATGTCAGTATGCTGATGGTTAACGTAATCGTGTTGTTTATACATCTTTCGATAAAAAATAATCTTTTGAGAATCCGGTCCGCTATTACCGCTACGTTGCTCATTACGTTACCAATACTTCTTGCTGCGATTCTTTCTTCACGTAACCAGTTCTTAGTTGCATTGCTGCTGTCATTTCTAAATTATCGTACCCTCAGAAATGGTTATGGTCAGCTGTTTAGAATAAGAGTAACTGCATTGATAGTTATGTTTGTGGTGATAGGCTCAATTTTGATAATCCACTTTGAAGATACTCGTGGTTCGATGAAGAGTTCTATGAATCGAATATATAGTATTGTGCAAGTGTTTGACACAAGTCAACCACAAAATTCTACAATTGAACGCCCGCTACTAACATCAAGAAAATTCCTGGCGAGATTCTACCACTCTCCCCTTCTTGGCTCTGGTATAAGTTCTGCAGATCACGACACTTTTTCTGAGGGAACACAACATTTCCATAATGATGTTTTTTATATTCTCACAATTTCGGGATTAGTGGGTTTTTTCGCTATGCTTTGGTTATTCCTTTATTTTGCATCACACTTAGGGTGGGTAGTATTGATTCTATTCGTACTACCTGGCTTGACAAATACTTTCGTGCTATGTATACCTGCATTTATTGGATACTTTTTGATGACTGGCGTTTTGTTTGCTGCACTCAGACGACAGCGTTTGATTTCACACTATTAGGTAAATTCATATTCAATAATGTCAAAAAATCAAGCTTTGAATATATTTTTCCGGAGAGTTTTAAGAAGCATAAAGGTTAGGTCAAGCCGCTTATTGCTTCGATGCAAATACATTTCTGGAATAAGTAGGTCATCCAATCTGTCATTGAGAATATATCCAAGGTCAGTTCTTGCCGCTATCCCAGGTAGTCAACAGGCCCTGCCTTTGGGAAATAGTTGGCAGGACGATAAAGAGATGAGGGGCTTGGTCGAAGAAGTAATGCGTCATCGCTTCAGGATATTTACTGAAGAACTGCTTGATGTTTCGATAGACGATACCGGACAGCGTACATTGATTTCTACACACTGCCAGGGTGTCAATCATGATTTTCTGGCGTCTTACCAGCCCATTGATTGGCATCGCGACTTTCACTCCGGGTATCGCTGGTCTCCAAGTCACTTTTATCAGGATGTCAGGATTGCACCAGCTTCTGGCGTAGATATTAAGGTCCCTCGGGAATTGTCCCGTTTTCAACATGTGTGGCTTCTTGCTTACGGCGATCAAAAGAAGGCCTCGATTGAGTTCATGTTACAAGTGACTGACTGGATTGTTTCAAATCCCTTTGATAGAGGCGTTAATTGGGAATGCAGTATGGACATTGCACTGCGTGCCATTAATTGGATTTGGGGGCTTCGTTTGTTCGAGGCCGAGCTGATGAACTATCCTGATTTTCAGAAACTCATTGCGAACAGCCTTCGTGATCACGGTCGTCATGTGTATGAAAATCTGGACTACTATGGCAAAGACATTCAGACCAGTAATCACTATTTGGCGGAAATCGCAGGCCTTATATACATCGGTGCAGCGTTACCGACACTTCCGGAGGCTGACTTGTGGCTGGCTTTTGGAATTCAGGAGTTGGTTTCTGAAATGGAGCGTGAGGTGCTTGAGGATGGCGTATGTCATGAAGCCTCTACCAGCTATCATCGATTGGTGACGGAGCTGTTTGTGAGCTCCGCGGCACTGATTGAACGGCTTCCCACTGACCGAAGGCAACGATTGACGAGTGTCAATATTAAACTACACAGAGTAAAGCCACCCCTCAAAATAATTAGCGATAATCAATGTAACTTGACAGAAACTGGTCAAATACTGCCGGCCTGGTTTTATGCACGATTGGAATTGATGGCTGAGTTTTCATTGGCCATTAGAAAACCCAACGGTCTTGTATACCAGATTGGCGACAATGATTCAGCACGTGTTCACAAATTATTTTCAAATCAACCAGAGGACACACTCGACCACGATCATTTATTCAGCACTATCGGTGAGTTGGTAGGTAGATATGATTTGATCAGGGCAGGTAGTTCTGCTGTAAGTGAAGGTAAACTGGTATGTGGTGGATTAAATGTGGTTGCAGAACATCAAATAAAGGGTGAGGTCGCTCGGTCAGAAATAAAACTATTTTCAAATGCTGGAATTGCAGTTCATGTGAAAGACAATGCCTGGCTTGGGGTATCTTGCGGACCAAGCTGTGGGCATGGACATAATGACAAAAACAGCTTTGAGTTAACTATTAATAAACAGGACTTTGTTGTTGATGGTGGGTGTCCTGCTTATACATACGCACCTGAAATTCGTAATAAGTTTCGATCAACGGCAATGCACAGCACGATCTATGTTGCAAATCTTGAGCAGAATATCTGGCCGAAAGGTACTAGCGGATTATTCTCATTGCCGGAAAATGCCGCCCCCAATCTGAAGGTCAAAAATGAAAGCATTGTAGGGATTCATCACGGTTATGGGACTGCACATAAAAGAATATTTAGTTTATTAGAAAAGAGCCTCATTATAGAGGATGTATTCATGGAAGATCGAGAACGTTATCTTGTATTCAACCTTCATCCGAATGTTGTGCCAGTCCCGATAAGTTCTGAAAGCAATGCACTCTCATTTCAGTTACAGCACTGCGATGGTACTTCGTTATCTCTTGTAATTAGAGGAGGTGCATCATTCGAAGTGCTGCCAGGTGCGTTTAGTCTCGGTTACATGAGACCTATGGAAAACAAGCGTTTATGCATTCGGCTAAGCGCATACCAAGTGGAGAGTGTATTTAATTGGTGAATAATATGCAAAAAAAACAAACAGATATCCTATTTTTGATCCTTGATGTCGGCCTCACGATTGAAAACAGTGCTGTATTTCAGGCTCAGGTCGCTGACCAGATGATTGCATTGAAACAGTTGGGATATAAAGTCTCCGTTTTGTGTGCCTTCAGGAAATTTGATCGGTTTCAGATAGTTGCAGGAAATAAACTGGGAGAACACAATATTCCAGTTCATTTAGTTCCGGATCAAGGGCTTTTGAAAAACATTTTTTCTTTTGCTGTGGCCTTAAAGCGTATTATGCGTGGGCAAGAAGTGGGGCAAATCTATATTCGAGGATTTTGGGCGGCATTCCCGATTTTTCTGGCAACATTGGGACGTCGATGTAATTATGTCTATGATGTTCGCGGTGATATTAATGATGAATCAGCAGCAAGGGGGAGCTCAGGGTTTCGATTATTTCTTATCCATATGTTGGAAACCTTAGCGCTTCGTCGTGCAGCTTATATAACTTGTGTTACAAATCGATTGGCCACAATTATCCAAAATCGATCGAAAATTAAAACATCACCGGAAGTAATCCCTAGTTGCATTGATTTATCTGACTTTTCGTTTAGCATGGAACAACGAACGGTCAGGCGAGTAGAGTTGGGGTATGCCGATGATGACATTGTATTTGTTTATTCCGGCGGCTTGGCTCATTACCAAATGCTTGATGAAATGTTTGCCTTGTGGCATGGAATGGTACCTGCCAATACTCATGTAAAATTTCTACTGATGATTAACTCTGATCCGTCAAGCCTGGAGCGAAAGGTGGGCAGCCTTGATGACTTCGGCAATCGACTCAAGGTGATGAATCTGCCGCGCTCAGAGGTTTTTAAAACTTTGTGTGCTGCTGATATTGGTTTTTTACTTAGAGAGGATCGCCCCCTTAATGCCACTGCATCCCCGGTGAAATTTGCAGAATATCTTGCTGCGGGCCTTGCAGTAATATCGTCTCCGGGCGTTGGTGATTTGAGTGGTCGAATAATCACTCGGAAATTAGGAGTGTTAGTTAAGCCATCTAAGAAATTACCTGAAGTGAAAAAGCTTTCTGATTTTATCATTAAGCTTGAAAAAGATCGGGTTGCTATTCGTGACAGATCATTGCTTGCTGTAAATGAAAAATATAGTTGGCATGCATACCGAAATACATATCAAAAGCTTTATAAACCCTCTGAACTCTCTGAACTGGATTAAACAATCAAGATATTTAAATAAAAGATTATAAGGTTTGATTATAATGCGTTTTCCAATAAAATTAAATAAGAATATTCTGCCGAATTTTTTGCACAATATCCTTCCAAGTAGCTTTGACCCTAGAGGCTTGGAAGATATTTCAAACTCTGTTAGTGGGTTTGCTGAATGCGTTTCTGCAATTAAAATAGATAATACATGGAAAAGTACAACGCGAAATAGGCATAAGTATGCTGATAAATTTATTATAGAAAATGGCTTTTTGTCAAAAGAAAAAGTATTTTTAGAGATTGGCGCTTCTGCTGGAATAACTTCTATGGAACTTATTCAAAAAATGAACAATACCTTTAATAAATATTATGTAACAGATTTATTATTCAGAGTAGATGCGATAAAAACTAATAAAGCGACTTACTATTATCATCCAGTTTCAAAAGAATTCATTTTAATGGTGAATAAATATTTTCTAATATACAATGATATGGAAAAAAAGTTATTTCCTTTCAATATTATTCTAAATTATATTATTTCTAAAAAACCTGAATATTGTGAAGACAGTGTAAAAAAAATTGACCTTCTCCATCCAAGTATAAAAGATCTTCAAAGGAATAATAAAAAAATTAAGATTACTGAATACAATATGTTTGGTCAGTGGAAAAATGAGAAAGCAGATATCGTTAAAGTAGCCAATGTTCTAAACAGAACATATTTTTCAGATAAAGAGATATGCTTAGCCCTTCATAATATCAATGAGGCAATGAATGAGGGTGGGGTAATGATATTAATAGACAATCGAAAGATTGAAAAGGTTTCTTTTTTTATCAAAAATGGAAAAAACTTTAATTTGCATAGAAGTATTAATGGTGGCACAGAAATAATAGATTTGGTTGTTCAAAGATAACGGTAAATATTTAGATTTCCATGACTATAAGGAAAAGGACAAAAGTGCTTGAGAAAAGATCTGTAATGTGGAAATTAAGAATGGTATATAAAAATTTATTTTGACTACTATAGGTAAAGCATCAAAATCAAATACAGCCTTAGTATAAAGTGTTGCTCAATATTTAAAGAAATTAGCAGATTCTTGATATATCCTTTTTAGGTTAATTTATTTACACAGAGAAAAAATATCTCCCCAGTTAATAACTGGAAGCCCCCCGTTAATGATAGCATGATTTAATACAATGATTTAGCCTCGGATATGGATGTTTTAAAGGAAGGATCAAAGTGCAATTGGTTAGAGACAAGAAAAAGATTTTATTGATTTCCCCACTGCCACCTCCCGCTGGCGGAATTGCAACATGGACTGAAAAAATTCTAAATGTTGGCTTGTCGGATAAGTATGAAATAGTATTAGTTAATACTCAGATAATTGGTAGCAGAAAAAATTTTGAGAACTCGAAATTGACTATCCATGAAATAAATAGGAATGTCGCAATATTATTTGAGTTAATTCTAATGATTACTAAAAAAAAACCAGCTCTTGTACACTTAAATTCAAGTTTAGCGCCCAATGGGATTCTAAGGGATGCGTTTATTTCTATAATTATAAAAATTTTTAAAATTCCGTTAATATCACATTACCGTGGTAATGTAGTTGATTTTCCAAAAAAACTTAATCGTGGTTTGAACTATAAAATACTCAGGTTTTTATTTAGTATGTCAAATAGAAATATTGTATTGAATTTATTATCAAAAAAACATTGTAACTCAGAATTTAATAGTAAAAATACACTAATAATTCCTAACTTTATAGAAGATACTATTCTGAGTAATAAAGCCCACTTTAAAAATAAAAAGTTAAAGGTAATATATGTAGGTGCAATAATAAAAGCTAAAGGGATTGAAGATATAATAACTTTGGCTTCTGAGCATAAAAATATTGATTTTGAATGTGTTGGAGACATTGTTGATAAGGAACTGTATAATAAATACGATAATTTAATTTTTACAGGAAGCTTAGAACGTGCGGACGTAATAAGAAAACTATGCGAAAGTAGTATATTTATATTCCCCTCTCATTCAGAAGGTTTTCCTAATGCCGTTTTAGAGGCAATGGCAGTTGGTCTACCAATTATTGGGTCAAATGCAGGTGCAATTCCAGAGATGGTAGATGATGGATTGGGTGGTTATGTTTTTGAGGGTAAAAATCTGAAAGAATGTAAAAAGGCATTTAACAATATAATCTATGATAAAGAAAAGCTAATGGTAATGGGCAACTATAATCGTAATAAAGTAGTAAATAACTATACGCACAAAAAAGTTGTTGGTCAACTTTGCAAGTTATATGACGAAGCGATATCGGATTTTTAGAATTTAGATATAGCAATTTGGCTGTTTTTCAAGAGCCACCATTGGATTTTAATAATTGAGGCTTAAAGGTTATTTCTATGTGTGGAATTGCAGGGTATTCAGGAACGTTTAACCCGTCATTACTTTCTGCTATGTCTAAAGCAATTGAACACCGTGGTCCAGATGATAGCGGTCAGTTTTTTGACCAAGCAGGTTTGATTGGGTTTACCCATCAACGATTGTCCATTATAGATCTATCATCCGCAGGCCATCAACCCATGACTGATCTATCCGGTGATGTTACAATTACGTATAACGGTGAAATTTACAACTATCGATTATTAAAGGAACAGCTCTCAAACAAAGGATATAAGTTTAAAGGCACTTCGGATACGGAAGTATTACTATATATGTATATAGAATACGGGAGTGAAATGCTCAGTCAGTTGAATGGGATTTTTGCTTTTGCACTATGGGATAAACGCAGTCAGAAGCTTTTGATTGCACGTGATCAGCTGGGAGTTAAACCTCTATACTACTCGCAAACGATTAATGGTTTTCTTTTTGCCAGTGAACTGAAATCAATATTGCAGGAACCCTCTGTCTCTCGTGATCTTGATTATAAAGCAATCTATAATTCATTCACTTTTTTATGGTCGCCTGGTGAGCGGACAATGTTGAAATATGTGCACAAATTAGAACCAGGGTTTGCTGTAGAGGTGTCTAATCACCAAATAGTGAAACAATGGCGTTATTACGATCTGCCCTATGCCAATGAAAAAAAATTAGGAATTAGCGAAAAAGAAGCAATTTCACTTGTGCATGATAAACTACAGCAGGCTGTACAGTCTCAATTGGTCGCAGATGTTCCTGTTGGGGCATTCTTGTCTGGAGGGTTAGACTCCAGCTCTATTGTTGCATTGGCAAAATATCAAAATCCCGATCTTGATCTCAATTGTTATACAATCAAAATGAATGCAAAAGAGATGGGCCCAGATGGTTTTTCAGACGATTTACCATATGCCCAAAGCGTTGCAAAACATTTGGGCGTGAAGTTGCATACGGTTAATGTTGACTCCTCCATAATCCTTGATCTGCCCAAAATGATTTATCACCTGGATGAGCCACAAGCAGATCCAGCACCGCTTAATGTTTTAATGATAAGTGAATTAGCTAAGTCTCATGATATTAAGGTGTTACTCTCGGGATCGGGTGGAGATGACATTTTTACTGGATATCGCAGGCATTATGCTCTTCAGTTCGAGCGATATTGGACATTTTTACCAACAATTGTACGATCCGCATTAAAGTATGGAAGTTCTAAATTACCACAGAGTCATCCTTTGTTTCGTCGTATTGCAAAAGCTTTTGAATATGCAGATCTAACTGACACTCAGCGTCTTGGCGGGTACTTCGCCTGGTTAAATCCTGACAATGGAATTGATCTTTTTAGAGAGGATGTCAAGCATGAGGTCTTTGGTTTTAGTCCGATAAATGATTTAATCAGCTCAATTGATTCATTGCCTGGAACCAGTTCGCCTCTTGACAAGATGTTATATATTGAAGCGAAACATTTTCTTGCTGATCATAATCTTAATTACACAGATAAAATGGGGATGAGTACAGGGGTAGAGATTCGTGTTCCACTGTTAGATCCCAGATTGATTGATGTTGCCGTTAGCCTTCCTGACAATATGAAACAGCGGGGAAGTACAGGTAAATGGATTTTCAAGAAAGCTATGGAGCCATACTTGCCAGCGAATGTTATCTACCGGCCCAAAACAGGGTTTGGTGCGCCATTACGTTTTTGGCTTAAAAATCAGCTTAAACCTATGATAGAGGATTTATTATCCTCTGCCTCACTGAATAGACGTGGGGTCTTTAACCCAAAAACAGTTCAGGAATTGATTCATGCCGATCGTACAGGTAAATATGATTATTCTTATCCAATTTTTGCACTTCTTTGTATGGAAATTTGGTTTAGGACATTTATTGATGAAGAAGCTCCTAAAATAATGTCAATTTAGAATTAAATTTTAGATAGATTGTTACTTATTACTTTGAAAAAGGTCAAAATGAAACAAATAATACAAGATTTGAAAAACGGGAACACAATACTCGAAGAAGTCCCTGCTCCTCAGGTAAAAAGCGGAGCAGTTTTAATCAAAACAACAAGGTCACTTGTGTCACTTGGAACAGAGCGAATGCTGGTTGAGTTTGGGAAGGCAAATCTTATTGAAAAAGCGCGCCAGCAACCTGATAAAGTGAAAATGGTCTTGGATAAGATGCGAACCGATGGGGTTATGCCAACTCTTGAAGCAGTTTTTAATAAGTTAGGTCAGCCATTGCCTCTTGGATATTGCAATGTCGGTAAAGTTGTTGCCGTGGGCAAAGGCGTTACTGAGTTTAATATTGGAGATAGAGTTGCTTCTAATGGTCAACATGCTGAGTTCGTATGTGTTCCCAAAAACCTTGTCGCTAAAATTCCTGACAATGTTATTGACTCGGAAGCCGCTTTTACTGTGATTGGGGCAATTGGACTTCAGGGAATACGACTTCTTGAACCTTCTTTTGGTGAAACTGTTGTGGTAATCGGTTTAGGATTGATTGGGCTTATAACAGCGCAATTGCTGCAGGCAAACGGGTGTAGTGTTATTGGTGTAGATTTTGATGAGAGTAAGCTTGAACTTGCAAGAGCACAAGGAATCATAACAGTAAATCCTGGTGCAGGTCAGGATCCTGTTCAATTTGTAAAATCAATCAATCCGGTTGGTGCTGATGGGGTAATTATTACTGCATCTACAAAGACCAACGATGTGATATCCCAATCAGCACAAATGTGCCGTAAGCGAGGAAGGGTCATTTTGGTGGGTGTTATAGGCCTTTCGCTGAACCGAGCTGAATTTTATGAAAAAGAGATCAGCTTTCAGGTATCATGCTCGTATGGTCCAGGTCGTTATGATGAAAATTATGAAGCACATGGTAATGACTACCCAATAGGATTTGTCCGATGGACAGAAAAAAGAAACTTTGAAGCGATTCTTCATTCGCTTTCAACAAAGAGACTGGATGTAGAATCATTGATAACTGAACAGGTTCAGCTTTCAGACTATAGTAAGATCTATGGTGATATGAAGAATTCCAATTCGGTTGCTTCCATTATTATGTATGATGAAAACAGCTCTCAAGATTCTATTGTAAAAATAAAGGACTGCGGTTTTGATGGAAAAAACAATGCCATTGGAATTATTGGAGCCGGTAATTTTACAGGTGCGACAGTATTGCCTGCATTGAAGGGCATAAATACACATCTGAAGTATATTGCAAGTGCGGGTGGCTTATCGGCAACAACGTTAGCAAAGCGTGGTGGTTTTACTCATGCCACTTCAGATTATAACGAAATCCTGAAAGACAATGAAGTTGGTTTAGTAATAATAACGACAAGGCATAATCTTCATGCAAAGATGGTGCTTGAATCTTTAAAGGCAGGGAAAAACGTTCTCGTTGAGAAACCTCTTTGCCTTACAAACGAAGAATTAGATGAAATTATCGTAGCATCTAAAGAAGCAAATAAAACTTTTACAGTTGGTTTTAACCGGAGATTTGCTCCATTGGCTGTTAAGATGAAGCAATTGGTTGGTAAAACACCTATGAATATCGTGGCAACCATGAATGCAGGGTTTATCCCACCGGAATCGTGGGTTCAGGACATGGAAGTTGGGGGTGGGCGGATTATTGGTGAGGCATGCCATTATATCGATTTGTGCTCATATTTTGCCGGGAGCAATGTTAAAGCTGTTTGTTTAAACTCAATGGGAACAGCACCTCAGGAAAATACAGATAATGCCAGTATTTTGTTAAGATATGAAAATGGGACAAATGCAGTAATTAATTATTTTGCAAATGGAAGTAAAACTTACTCCAAGGAACGTATTGAAGTCTTTTCACAGGAACGTACGCTTGTTATGGATAACTGGCGAAGTTTAACGGGCTACGGGTTTAAAGGCTTTTCGAAGATGAAAACAAAACAGGATAAAGGTCATAAGGCTCAGTTTAAGATGTTGG
>JQIA01000930.1_pt1 | contig 15538 bp, 13 predicted proteins | sample 811431 | NCBI WGS metagenome assembly JQIA01 (sample SAMN02998118, study PRJNA258478) | marine sediment metagenome | biome: marine; feature: seafloor; material: sediment; isolation source: oil-polluted sediment collected from 3 locations (0.5 km, 0.7 km and 0.9 km)... | place: USA: Gulf of Mexico ... | reverse complement strand
TCGGTTGAGGACATAGAAAAGCTATTACCAAGTAATTTTAAATCTGTCTAGTATGTGGTTTGGTTGACGCTTACGAAATTTTGGAAGAGTATACAAATGGTGATTTTCTACCAACTGGTATATGTTTACCATCTGAAAGAACTATTAATAGAAGAATCAATAAGATTGATCCCTATAGACTTAGTAGAAAAAGGGATGGAATATACATTGCAAACAAAAAATTCAAAGCTGCTGGCCAAAGCTTGCTATCAACAAGAATTTTGGAAACTGTTGAGGCAGATGGAAATATTCTCGATGTAATGGTTGTTGATGAGGATACAGGTGAAGTAATGGGCCGCCCTTATGGAACATGTTTGATTGATCAGTATTCTCGCTGTATTATCGCATTTGTTATAACAATGATTCCATTTTCAGCAGCTACGCTATTAAAGACACTGAAGATATCTTTAAGCGGCAATGGAGGCCGATTTGGAGGGTTGTTCGAAGTTCTTATAGTGGACAATGGTTCTGATTATATTAGCGACTCAGTAAAGAATTTTTGTAATAATGTTGGGATCAGAATTGAATACGGTGCACCAAGAGACCCAAATTCAAAACCCCATGTTGAAAGATTTTTTGGTCGATTAAATACTCAATTAATTCACACGTTACCCGGTACAACTTTTTCAAATCCAAAATATAAAGCTGACTATGCTTCTGAGAAGCACGCATGTCTAACGCTTAATGAATTAAAGGATAAAGTATCCCAATGGCTAGATATTTTTTATCATAAAGAATTTCATAAAGGCCATGGTAGATCACCTGAGAAACTATGGAATGAAAACTTAAATGAAATCCCAGTTATTACATATCCTATAAAAACACTAGACACAATAGCCCGTGATGTAATTATTAGAACAATCTCAAAAGGAAGAATTACAGCATATAACCTTAAGTGGTATTCACATGCATTAGCAACTGTTGAAGCTGAATTTAGAATGAAAGGAGCATCTCCAATAGTCGATGTATATATAGATACATTAGATTTAGCAAATGTTTTTATTAAAAATCCAAAAAATGGAAAAATAATAGAAGCAAATTCTGTAGTACCTAAATATACAAATGGAATGAGTTTATATGAACATGAGAATATTAGAAAAAATCTTAAAGAACAAGGTAAAAAGGATATTTCTACATCAGATCAATATCAATTGATAATTGATCGTTGGAAATTTAGAAAAGATATAGTTAAAAGTGGCAAAAAATTTGCCAGAAAACAAATTGCAAGGCTTAGAGAGCTTCAAAAGAAACCTTCAAAAGTAGAACAAATTAGGGAGAATGAACAACTTTCAGATGCATTTGAAATAGAAAAATTACAGAGTGATGTTGTTGAATCAAATGACTCTGAATCCATTGAATCATTTGGATATGAGAGGTTTTAATGATTAGTAAAGAAATAATCGAAAGAGTTAATAAGATTGATGATGTTTATATACCTCACTCTTCAATAAAAAAAGCAATAGAGGGTATTCAACGTTGCATATCAATGTCCAAAAGCTCAAAAGAACCTGTGAATTTCTTATTAACTGGAGATGGAGGAACTGGTAAAACAACAACATGCAATGCAATACTATCAAAGTTTAAAAACAGCTTTGAAAATAGAGGCGATCGAGAAGTTACGGTTATTCCTGCTTTTTACTCATCTGTACCAAATCCTGTAACCATAAAAGGGGTTGCTTTTTCCATGTTGAAATCATTAGGAGCCCCTGCTCCAAATAGAGGAACAGCAATTGATTTAACCTATAGATTGGGACGCTTGCTCAAGGAATGTGAAACACAAGTCATCTTACTGGATGAGTTCCATCACCTACTAAAAAAAGACCTTGGAAAAAGTAATGATGTTAAGGAATGGTTGAAGTCAATGATTAATGAATACAAAGTTCCTGTTGTTTTAGTTGGCACACCTGAATGTTCAGATATTATTGATTGTGATACTCAATTGGCAAGACGTTTTAAATATCGAGCTGAATTAAAAAACTTAGTATTTGGCGGTCAAAAAAAAGGTGATTTTAGAATTTTTGTTGAGGATTTAATTGAATTGTTTATTAAGGAGGTGAAAGTGAGTAGTTTCCCAGATTTTCAAGCTCTTTCTAATTGTTTACCACTGTATGCTATTACTGGAGGCAACCCAAGTAACACAGTTGATTTAATTAAGGAAGCAGTTTTGCTATCTCTAGCAAGTGGCAAAGAAGATATCACCAAAGATCACTTTATACAGGCATGTAATAATTTAATTTTCCCATATTCAATAATTACAGATTCAAATCCCTTTGAGCTATCTTTAGAGGAATTAAATATGGCAATTAATAATATGAAAGGAGGAAATAGTGATGATTGATATGCTAGTTAAACCGATTCCTTATGAAGAAGAATCCCCTGGTAGTTTTATGCTTCGTGCATGTGAGTATAACGGCTGGGATAATTTAGTTAAATTTATTCATGCACATGATTGCAAGCGTTTAAATTCAGCTGTTGAAACCATTATGAAAATAGAAAAAAGGTGGAAAAGGTTTTGCAATAGTCTAGGGTTAACAAGTGAAATCACCACTTCAATGTATTACCAAGATATTGGTTTAACAAAAAATCAGTTTTTAGATTTTGAAGGAATAAAATTGCGTTGGAAAGATTTATCAATTAAAAATCCAAAAATCTGTCCAAAATGTATTGAAGAAAAGAACTACTTACCCAGGTTGTGGGATTTCAAATTAGTGTATATGTGTTCTAAACATAATATTGAACTTATTGATAAATGTTTTAAATGCAAAAAAGATCTTATGTGGAAGAGGAGGTCATTAGGAATTTGTCAGTGCGGTTATAAATTTAAGGTTGAAGACTCAAATAAGATAAATGCTACTCCCGTTAAATTGATTGAAGATTTAATTCATAGAAAAGAAAGTAAATCCCTAAATATAATCTGCTTATTTTACGATTCATTAGAATTATTTTTTGAAATGTTGAAAATCGAAAAAAGTAAAGTTACGCTAACAAGGATGTCGATTTTGGCTTTTAATAATGACCAAGATATTACTGAGAATATTAGACACATAGTAAATACAAATATCGATAAACATTCCATTCACCCTCGCCTTTCATTGATGCCTTTTTTATCTTCAAAAGAAGTAAGAATTGTTGATTTTGCTAAACATATTTTAACTATGATAGATTATGAGTTTTTAGGAAGTAAAAACAATTTCAAATTTAAAGATCAAATCATAAGCCTCAATCAAGCTTCAGTAGCTCTAGGAATTAATGGTCATTTAGCAAAAATATTAATAAGAAATGGACTGTTGGATGCAGATAGACAGACTAGATATCGAAGCTATAATGTAGATTTTTTATCAGTTAATGAATTATTGAATGATTTTTCAATAAAAATAAAATATGTAAATCCTAATTTAAATTATAAACCTTTAATAAAAACATCTTTTAAATCAAATGTTGCTTCTAAAATTGACGATTGTATTTCCAATAAAATAAAATATACTCAAATGAATATTGAAGATGGTCTCTCAAGTGTCTCAGTTGAACCTAAACCTATAGTAAATAAACAAAACCAATATTATTCAATCTTAGATGTAGCTAAGTTATGTGACGTAAACTATGAAAACATTAGGTTTTCAATTAAAGTAGGATTATTGAAGCGTGTTGACCCAAAAAAAAGCCCTGGTACTGCGATTTATATCAAGAAGATAGATGCAATTAAGTTTAATAAAAAATATACTTTTGGAGGAGGTATTGCAAAACGGTATAATCAAAATCCAACTAATTTTAGTGAGAAAATCAAGTCAACTGGTATTCAACCAATTTCGGGTCCCAAAATAGATGGTGGGTTAACATATTTATTTAAAAGAGCTGATTTAATCCACCTTGATTTCGATAGTATTAAGAATGTTCATGGATACCCGACTAAAGTAGGGAGGAAAAAATCTGTTGATAAAAATGTCAATACAGACCTTGTAACATATTCTGTTGCAGGCAAAATGCTACAGATATCAACCAGTGAAATAATTCACTTGGTAAAGAAGGGATTTCTTTTTAGAATATTTAAAGAAAATAATAAAGCCCGAATCACTAAAGAATCAATTATGATTATCTTAAATATTCGCAAAAATAAAAGTTTAATCGAAATAAATTTAGCAGCAAAGAAAGTAAAACAAACTGTTAATGTGTTTTATTGGACTTGGGTAGAAAGTGGTTTTATTAAATCCCAAAATACAGGATTAGAAAAATTCATATCAATAAAATCTCTAAATAAAGTTATCCGCTTTAAAAGTAAGTATATATCTTCAGTTGAAGCAGGTGAACTTGCTGGTCATCATAGAAGTTATTTCCCTAATCTTGAAAAGCAAGGAAAAATCAAACATAAAAAAATATTTAAAAATCGAAAATATAGTATTAAATTTTATAATCGGAAAGAGGTTGAAAAAAATATTAAATAAATTATTTATTGTCATTGAATCCATTGCAGTCTATTGTTGAGAGTCTAATTAGTATGACATAACCTATTTTATGTTATGCTAAATTCTATAATTATGTGATTGGGCAATCCATTTGAAAGTATTACTCGTAAAAAATATAAATTTAATCGCCTTAAGATATTGGTACTAGACAATCACTTCTCTTTTCAGTTAAACTATTTTATTAATTATTCTGAGGAAGCTCTAAAGTGGAGCACTTGGCTCTTAACCAAGAGGGTGCTGGTGCAAATCCAGCCCTCAGACCCAATTATAATATCAATTTATTCTGAGGAAGCTCTGCAGTGGAGCACTTGGCTACGAACCAAGAGGGCGCTGGTGCGAATCCAGCACTCAGACCAATATTTCATGGAAGGATTATGAGAGAAGAAGATAAAGAAAAACAGATAGGCCTCGGATACCCATCATTTCAGCTAGCTAAAGCTTTAGACATCGATACTTCAATTGAAAACGAAAATCCTAAAGTGAAGAAATGGCTTCAAGTAATAAAGGGAATGTTATCAGGTTCTATATTAGTCGGTAGTCGTACACCGGTTAAATCTATGCCTTCTTGGGTAACTTTGGAAGTCATAAAAGGTGGATTTGCTACTAGCAACCTTTTAGCAGGAGGAGAACAACAAAAGTATGAACTCAATTTATTAGAAAACCTTCAAATTCCAGTTAATGACAAATCTAGACAACAACTTAACCTTTATTTTATATCTGATATTGGAATCGATCATTTAAACCAATTATTAGAAAGTGGTAATTACAGTATTAATGTGCCTGAAGAAGGCGCTATGCTCACTGTTGCAACACTAATAAAAAAAGGTAAGATCAAAGATGCAAAGGAAATATTAACAGAAATCACTCCTTATTTTGATCGATTAAGATTTTATCCAAAGTTGCAAATTACAATGGATCAGGATCATCAAGGAGGTACTGTTTTTGTTCAATCAGTAAATGAATTGATTGAAAGTATTGGTTGTAATAAAGAGAACTTAAACATTAAGGATCAAAAGAACTCAATTCTGATTTGGACTCCATTTTATGATAAATTAATTTCTCTATTTATGAATTCTTTCTATCCAGTTATTTACACAGATAGAAATATCAATGATCAAAAATTATTACCTTTAAGAGCTATAAATGAAGAATGGCTAGTAAAAAAAGAGAATTTATTACAAGAATATAGTACTCTATCTCACAAGTACTCGATAAGTAATAGATGGAGCAAAAGTGGTTCTCAATTTTCAAAATTAATTAAAATCCTTGAAGAATATTCAAATACAGAAGAGTTTATTGATACAAACCAAAATTACCTAATACAAGCTGTTAGAAGATACATCCTGAAACACGGTTATCCAGACACAGAAAATCATGTAGATAAGAGGAAACAGCAAAAAAAGCAATGTGATAGTCCAGAACATCTATACATAAAAAAAGTATTGGTCAAAAGGCTTGAACAATTAAACAGATATTATGGTGTTGAAAATATCAATGATGTTATTGGGAAAATTTCAAGAGATGAAGTGATAGTAAGTAAATTGCCAATTAATAGCCTAATTCCACATTATCTAATTAAGAAAGTGGAGAAGACAAAAGTTGATCAAATTGAAAACCTAGTTAGTAATGGTGTAATTGGCTCGTCTGATATATTAGCGAAATTACTACCTCAAATATCGGGCAATGTTATTTGTTCGTCTATAACAGAAAGTTATATCAAACAACTGTATAAGAAAATATATCTTTCATTTAGGTTGCGTCGCTCCTTGCTTCTTTTAAATTATCAAAGCCAAGTAAAAATTAATGAAATTCCCTGGATAGAAAAGTTAGATCAGTTTAAAGAGTTAGATCAAAAAGCAGTTACAAATGCTGAAAATGTATTGAAAGAAACATTTATTCTAGCCTTTTCATATTTTCCATATGTTATTCTTCCAAATAAATTGCTTCAGGAATTTAGAAGTTTGTTAAAACAATGTAATAAAATCATACCTTTAACAGATGAAATCGCAGCAGACATATTCATGGGAGGTTTTTCACCTAAGTATGCTGAAGCAGCATATATGGCTGCAGTTGATTTAGAGGGTAGTTTGTATTCAAGATATTACAATATAGATTATACTGAAGTTAGGTTGAAGTGCTCACCAAAAAAAGGCAAGTTTGATAAAAAACAAGCAAGTCTGTTTTCATCCATATGCAATAGCAGAGTAAGTAACGATCATAAAAATTGGAGTGCAGCAGCCAATGGAATGGTTATAGAGCAACAGCAAATTATTACTACACATAATATGTCCCAGCTATTTGGTTTGGTTGAATTTAATATTGATATTATTCAATTAGTCTTAGATTGTTTTAAATGGATATCTAAAAGATATAAATCTAATAACGATGATTTTCGTGCAGACTTGATAATGGTTAAAAATATTGCCTATGCATGGAGGCAAATGATTTTTTTATTATCAAAGTTAGATGTTGAAGAACAGAAAAATATTATAGAAAAAATTGAAGAGCAATTAATTAGCCAGTCAGAATCATTTAAGATTAAATTTAAACCATTAGTTAAAACTTTAATTAATTTAATAGGAGATGATGATAAAGCTAATGATGGATATGTTCTCACTGGCTGGACAACAAGCGAACACTTTTTGCTTAAGAAAAAAACTGACGATAAAAGATGATAAAAGTAAATATATCAATTGGAAACAATCAAACTGAAGAATGGGATCAATTGTTAGAAATCCCTTTTGAGCCGTATGACAGCCTCTACCCAAATCAGAAATTCTCTCAAGAAAATTTATATGGCTTAAATAAAAAAGAAGTGAAGTTGCCTAATAAGGAAATATTAGAACTAGGAGCTGCCTATGATATAAGTAATCGAGGGTTGAGCTTTGTAATAACAAATAAAAACACCACTTTATTAAATTTATCCTCTTTTAAACGTGATGATAAAGCATGGGACCCAGCATTCGTTCTTCAAACACCTCAGGGCGAAGGAGTTTCATTTATGTTTGGTCCTGTTGATAGTTAATAGATTGAGTTAAATTCAAAATGGAAATACATATACCATATCAACAGCTTTATAAAAGGGAGCCTGATTTCATAGTTTCGTATGAAATCGATCCATGTGAAGAAATTAAGCATACAAAGGCATGTCAAGGAATGAGAGTTGACTTTAAATATGATTCTGATGGCCCGGAGAGTAGACTAGTTTATATGATCTGGCCTGAGCTATTAGATAAAGAAGGAAAGGTGATCAAAGAAATAACACCAGGAATTATGGATTCTTCTGGTTTGGCTAATATGTGGGTATTAAATCCAGATATGAGAGCCTATCACACTAATAGAATCACTGTTGGTGAGAAAGGCTATTGGGTTATTGGACCTTATCGATTGGCTAATGTTTTAGTAACTCAAATTGGAAGCCTAAAAAACTTAAAAGGTGAAAAGTAAATGAAATATGTATTGGGAATATTAGTGTTTATCTTACTTGCCTCTTGCAGTATTAATGATGAGAGTTCGAAAGTAAATTTTACAAATAAGATAAATGGCCCTTACCCAGCTAGAATTTCTGCAACAATTTCAGACACCTATCATGTAGCATATGATCCACCCGAAGAAATGATTTGGTTTTCAGAATATGAAAATTCTCACTTTCATATAGAATCTTTAAAATTTGATAAATATGGTTTTAAGGAGGGTAAGAAATTTACAATATCTGTTGAGCCTGGAGATATAGAATTGTGTGGTGGGAATAGCCCTTGTTTCAGAATATTATAATATCACAATTTAATAATTTAAAATTGTAAAATAAGTTTTTCATCCATTCAAAATAGAAGTTCTTTGATTCAGTATTAACGCAATTATTAACTACTACTAATCTTAAAAAAACCTGATAGAATGATATTTCACTAACACGAGGTTAAAATGACAGAATTAAATACGAAAGTGTGTATAAATGTAACATTCATAAATTGTTATATTACTGAGATAGTGATTTAAATGTTGCGATTATTTGTGAGTATTGTAGTTTTTTCTTTTTCGAGTTACACGAATGCCGATTGTTCCTTCGAACAGAGCGAAGCCCTTTATAAAATCGAAGAAGCGAAGAATGATGCAGCACGAAACTTTTTGGAAGATAGATCTGTCATCTATGTAGTTGCAAAGAGCTTAGTGCCTACAAGACCTCAGTTTGAGAAACGAGACAAGCTCACTGGATGTTTACTTGAGGCGTTTTGGGAGAAACAAGTTGTTTTGTGGACTGGTTCTGATGTTGTAGGCTTATGTAAAGATAAAAAGAAAGCAGTAGAAAAAGCTACAACCTATGCAAGTGTATATAACAAGCATCTAATTGAGTTGTTAAAAAATTCAGGTCATAAATGTTTTGAATATGGAAAGTAATTTAACAAAATACCGAACATCGTTCATTTCGCTCTCAGGGGACACTCAATAGCAAGCTGCTACGCGCCCGTTAGTTAGACATTAGGCGCAATATAATATGAAAATTTATTCTACAGATAATAATAGTTGGCTAACATTTGACCATATAGTCGATGAGAATAATGATTATTCATCATTTTCTTTAGAGACTTTTATTGATTTAGGCCATAGCTCTTTCCAAGGAAAAAATATTGATCTGCATTTTTTCGATATTGATAATTTTATAGCTAAACTTGATGCCTTTATACTAGATCGCTCAATTAAGCCAAGGCTCGATGGTACATACGATACGTACATAATGTTTAAAGGAAAAGGTAACAATATTTTTCTATCCTTAAACATAGGTAGCGCATACTGCGGAACAGAAACCTATTCTTATGCAATAAAAGGTACATTTGAGGTAGCACAAGAAAGTTTAAACAATATTGTAAATGGGTTTACTAAATATAAAGGCAAGTAAGGCGTTCAAACTAGAAGTGTTTTGATTCAGTATTGAGGAAAGTATCACGTGAATGCACATATAATAAATTATAAAAAGACAAAGGAGAATGAGTTTTGGTTAAGCAAATCCCAATCGCAATTGAGCAGGCGATCTTAGCGAAGCGCCAAAATTTTCGAGAAATGAATGATAAGGCGAGAAAGGAAACCGATGGTAAGTTCGGATTTGTAACGCGTCCCGATAAACTCGGTAAATTTGTGCGGTTCTGGAATGTAGAGGATGATAACGAACTCGAAGATTTTTTATTCGAAGATCTTCTTGCCGCTGCTTTCGACTCTCCCGATTTAGATCTAATGCCTAAAGGATATGGAATTATTTTAACGGTATTGGAATTTGAACAACATTGTCAATTTGAAGGGTGGTACACGATAAGCAATAGATCCGATTCCATGCCCAAAATAATCTCTTGTTATCAGCAAATCGGACTGGAAGAGGAAGCTATGGCATTGTTAGCAGTCTGGAAAGTGTATAGTGATGTATCCAGCGATGATGTAGAGAATTTCAATGAATTACTTAGCAAGGCTTACCGAGATATTCCAAACTCGACTCCTGACATTGAAGATAGAATTCCACATATCCTCAATTTTGTTCGGAAAAATGCAGCACTCTTTTATGAACAAGGTACTTTATAAGCTGTTTAAGCAGTACAAACTAGAAGTGTTTTGATTCATTATTAATTTTACAAACCTTCTGATAAAATTATAATGTATTATATTTAAGGGTAAATGAAATGAAAATAAGATTAATCGATTTCATAAAGACATCCAAGTTTGGAAATGTTGAACTTGGTATGACTAAACAAGATGTTATAAATTACCTTGGAGCTACTGATTCTATTACGGACTTAGGAGAAACAGGTGAAATTTACGTATATGGGTGGTATGAATTATTTTTTCAAACTGACAACATTCTTCATTCAATACAAAATGATAATTTCAATCCTGAATCCACCGAAACATACGAATTTAAAAATTCTTTTTTTTCTATCGATCCATGGATAATGAAATATCAAAAATCATTTAGCATTGATAACGTGTCAGAGGAGCTTGCAAGTGAGGGTGTTGATTTTTCAATCATAGACTATTGTGGCCGAGAGGTTTTAAAATCCTCTAGCGGTGTAGTTCTCGACTTCGATGAAGAACAAAATGATAAAGGGTTTCGAGAATTTATAGGCATTAGGTTGTGGCCATAAAAATACATTTAACAAGGCAATCAACTGGACTTATAAACATGTGTTAATTATAACGACGTTAAAATGAGTGAATTTCTAACATTTAATGAGAAGTAGTGGTCTGCCAACTTCTTGATGCCAATATTAGAGTCACTTGTAATTACTTTCATCTACCTAAAATGTTACATACCTATTGTGGATTTGTAATATTTTAAAAATCGAGAATATTTTTTGGTAATATAATCTCACTTTATGCTTCTGAAAATACGTATAATCTCATGTTATGCGTCTTTGAGTCTCATTTTATGTGGCGCAGATGTATGTAAGTGATTGATTCTTGTAGCTTGATAGTCTCAAGTTATGTGACGCTCTACGGTTTTCGTAGAGCGACACATAACTTGAGACTCTCGCCACATAAAGTGAGACTAGCGCGACACATAAAATGAGATCGAGGTTTTAATTATTAAAATCTCAATCGATTCAAAAGGATTGTTATAAGGTTTTATGAGATATATTATTGACTGAAAGTACAGATAATTTTAAAGCTGACCCACAGCGCCAAGCCATTCACAGTATAGGTGGATATGTTTATCAAATACATCAATCTGTCTTTGCATGGTTTCACCTTAAAGAAAATGAAATATTAGTATTAGAAGGTGCTGAAGATTTTGATGTCCATAGTGAACATTCAGTAACAATTACTCAAGTAAAAAACAAATCACAAAATATCACCTTAAACACAAATGAAATTCAAAGTGCTATAAATAATTTCTGGAAATGCAAAAAGGATAATCCTGAACATAATATTCATTATCGTTTTTTAACTACTGCGAACTCAACATTTGAAAAAGGCAATCCATTTGGAACAGAAAAAAATGGAATTGACTATTGGAACGAAGTAGCAAATTCAACAAAAGACATTAGCACACTGAGAAACTTTTTAAAGGATGTAAATTTTAATCCTGAATTATTAAACTTCCTGACTACAGAAAGTGATGATGTCATACGAAATGAACTAATCAATTGTATTAAATGGAACACTGGAAGCAAGTCAATTGAAGCAATTCAACATTCAATTGAAGATAAAGTAACTCATTATGGGTTAAATTTGGGTGTTGACTCCCGTACTTCTAAAAATGCATTGTCAAATATTTTTAAATATATTGCTGAAAAATCAATTTCAAAAGAATCTAGAGAAGTAACTAAGTTAGATTTACAAAGTTGTTTTGAGAAAGCAACAATGGTAACTATTACTCATCAAACAATGATGATGATTAATAACAAATCCAGCACTGGTGAGATAAGCAATTCACAAAATATAATACCCATTCTCTCAGCTCCACCAGCTTTTGTAGAAGGTGGAATTTCAAGAAAAAATCTTGTAATTAAACTTGTAGAGATAATTGAAAGCGAACAAATCCTTTTTATATGTGGTAGTAATGGTTATGGAAAAACTAATTTAGCATTGCTATTATCGAACCATTATGGTGATAATTGGAAATGGTTAGACTTTAGGGGAATTGAATATCAACAAAAAAAAGATTTTTTATTTCGTGCGACATTTGAAATTAATAATTGTGACTTAAAACCTTTTGTAGTCATTGATGACCTTGATTTTATCGATATTCACAACTATGAAAAACCTTTATTATCTCTTATCTTCACAATACTAAATTTGAATGGAAGGTTAGTAATTACAAGTAACAACCGACCACCGGTTACTATTTTTTCAAAAATTTGGAGAAATGAAAATTGTGAAATTATTGCTCCAGAATTTAATATTGTTGAAATAGAAGAAGCAATTAAGAGGAATGGCTTAACAGAGATAAATGATTTATTACACTGGGCTAAAACGGTAAACATACATACTCTTGGTCATCCTCAGTTAGTTCATGTATTGTGTAGAAATTTAGATGCTAATAATTGGCCCAAGGATAAAATTTATGATTTTGAAGAGCCTGAGGATATTGAAAGGATAAAAGAGGAAGCGAGAAAACGTTTAACCAGCGATTTCCCAGATGAGAAAGCAAGGAAATTGGCTTACAGGCTAAGCATCCTAAATGGTTCATTCACAAGAGAAACAGCACTGTCTGTAGCACAGAACTCACCTAGTATTGATTTAGCAGGCGAAGCCTTTGATTTATTAGTTGGACCATGGATTGAACATGATAGAAATAACCATTATAGAATTTCTCAGTTATTAAAGGGAGCTGCTGAGAAAATTTTCCATCAGGATGAAATAAATTTGATCCATGGTGGAATTGCTTCAAATATAATGATTAAGGGTTCAATAAATCAAAATGATCTAAGTACGGCACTATTTCATGCATATAAAGCAAGTAAAGAAGATGTTCTATTGAGTATAGGATTAATACTAATTAAAGAAAGCTCTGATAACCTAAAGCAGATTTATGATTATATCAGTTGGTTCTCATTAATTAACTTAGAAAACTCTAATAGTATTATATCTAATCCAAAAAACTGTAATACAGAACTTGTCTTAAGGTTGGCGCAATTTAAATTGTTATCAAATTCCCCTAGTACTCAATTGATAGATAACGTTTTAGATAAAATAGATGAATGTATAAATTGTATTAAAGATCCTGAACTTAAATCAGTATCTGAATATATGGCTTACGGGTCTATTCTGCATACAATAAATATACATATCAATGCGAAAAAGGCAGTATCTATGATATCGCGTCTAATAGATATAAGTGATCAGCCTCCAGACATTAAAGAATTAAATCAGAATTTAGAACATGAACTTGAAGAATTACCAAATTTTGGTGGTAACAATTTATACCAAGTTTTATTTTCACTGCAAGCTGCTAATTTTCGAAAAATCGATGACTTATTAGAGCTAATAAAAGCCTTAGAAGAATTGCCAGAAAGTAAAAGAAATATGCTCTTGGAAGTATTTAAATCAAATGCAGATTTTAGTGACCATATACTTAGCTCTGCATGGTTATGCGAAGATAAAAAGGATTCGTTTGATTTTGATAAAGCTAGCTCAATTTATAAATATGTTGAGATTAAAGCTAGGGAATGGGAACTTCCATCTTTAATTGAGTCATGTTTAATGACGATATCGATAATTTATGACGAATATGCTCAGTCAAAAGAAAAAGCACTTATCATAGTAAATGATGCTGTTAAAGAGTTTCCAAATGCGGTGAAACTTGTCAATCAAAAAGCAAAAGTATTATTACATATGGATAGAGCATTGGAAGCGAAGCCATTTGTTGAGAAAGTTCTAAGTCTTCCAGAGTTTAGCTCTATAGATTATATGTTTTGTTGCCGCTTAGCTGGAAAATCGTTTGCTAAAATATCCGATTGGAATGAAGCGGCTAAATATTTTAATTTGGGAGCATTAAAAAAAGTAGAAATTAGCCGTCTAGAGAAAATGGGTGTTGGTTTATTGATAGATGCAGCATTTTGCTGGTGGAAAGATGAAAAATTTGATAAGAGTTTACTAGCATTTGCAGATGCTTTAGATCAATTAAAGTTAATTTCTTATGAGAATGACATGCAAGCACATCATTTGCATGCAACAGTTCGACACTGTATAACATGGATTCATATTAGCAGCTTAGGAAAAGTGCCTTCAAATATGTCTGAGCCCGTATCTGGTATGTGTAGCAATCAAGACCCTCATGAAAAAATCCAAACTCATGAAATTATTGGTGGATTAGAGAATATGTGGAGTTTCTTGGAAATTACTGAATTAAATCTTGAATTAAATATAGGTATAAAAGAAAGAGCAGTAGTTCATACCAAAAAACAAGGAGTGATGTTGTTTGATAACTATACCAGTGGTTTAAAATATGAATTCATGTTTAAACAAATGGATTTTGAAAACGCAGTACCAAAAATATTAAATTATTATCGAGCATTTAATCATCAGAAGTCGTCAGCAAAAATTGGTAATGATCTATGGTTACTAGGTAAAGCCCCAAATTTACCAGATGATTACTGGAATGACTCAATAAACTGTGAGCAATTATGTACTAATTTCTTAAGAATATGCTTAATTTGTATTGTAGACAAGAAACCCTTTAAACCTTTGATTCAAAAATGGCAATCAGATATAGCAAAAGCAAATATAGAAAGTGTTTTCATCAATGAATTATTAGATGTATTAGGCGGTAAAGAGCCTAATGGAGGGTTACATCAACAAGTTGCTTGGGGTATTCGTAGGTTAAAAGAAGCTATAATCCATCCAAAAGAATTATGGGAAATTTCATTTAGACTCTTGAATTTATTTTTGAAGGATCGCTTATTTGTTGAACATGCCATAGAAGGAATACTTATTTCCAGATGGTTTTATTCTTCGCAGAATCAAATGAACGAGTTTTCAGAACCTAATAAAAATAATTGTACACTTCTTCAGGAAAAATGTTTAAATCAGGAGCCAGACATATTTATTAAAATAGCAGAAATATTGAACTTAACAGCACACTCTTTAAATATTAATTTGGCTGAAAGTGGACTAACCTATCTTAAGGAAATTATAAAAAATGAAAGGAAAAACTAAGAAATATTTATCAGAATTTTCATTTAACATGTTCTCATCAAAATGGATGATGATTCCAGCTAGTCAAATAAATACGGATGGAGAGATGCCAGTATCGGGTGAAGAAATTGCAAAAAACTGTCATATATACTTGATTGCTAAATTGCCTAGTTTGTATATAAATAAAGAAACATTTCTTTATAAAGACGGGGTTATAAGTGGGCACTTGAATTATAAAGTTATTGGAGTGGAGAAAACTATACCAATAAACTTCAAATTCCCATTGATAGATGATGCGGTATACTTAAAACTCTCGGATTACCCACATAGGGAAATAAATACATATAAGGATGGGGACAGGCATATATATAGCAATTATCCTACAATAATTTAGGAAATTTGCCACATCAATTTCAAAG
>JQIA01000929.1_pt1 | contig 15542 bp, 14 predicted proteins | sample 811431 | NCBI WGS metagenome assembly JQIA01 (sample SAMN02998118, study PRJNA258478) | marine sediment metagenome | biome: marine; feature: seafloor; material: sediment; isolation source: oil-polluted sediment collected from 3 locations (0.5 km, 0.7 km and 0.9 km)... | place: USA: Gulf of Mexico ... | reverse complement strand
AGCGCAAGATAGTACGGCCCTTGCTTAAATAACGGAATGGCCCTTGCGTGACTTTTGGGGTTTTCCCATGGGTTATTGTTGTAATTTTCTTCTGCAAGGTAAATCAGTCCTTGCGGCAAATCGACTTTTACAACAACGGCAACATGTCCGTGCATCCAGCGAGGTCTATTTCTGTCTGCGGCATAGATTAGCAGGTCACCTTTTTGTGGCGGCCGCTTAGCGCTCCCGTTAATAGAATGCCCAAGCGCAAACTTTTGCTGGGTGTCAATATTGAAACCACCGGTTAGATATAAAATCTCGTAGGCACTATCGATACTCCCAAAACTTATTCTGTGTTGTTGCATCCACCAGCGACGTGCATATTCAACACATTGATAAACTACACCAACATAATGCAGTTGGTCATTTTTAGGGTCGGATGTATGTAAACTCAGCGATCCGGTTTTTAGGTTTAGAAACGAATACTCCGGCTGAATGCACTCAGATCGACAGTTTGAATAAGCGGGAATGGAGAAAGATGAGCCTAGCTCAACACCAAAGGGTGTGTTGCAGGTGTTTTTACAGGCCTTGAGACCATCTTCATATAACATTTTCATTTTATCGGCAGGTAATGGCGCAATCTTGGCGGGTAAGTCTCCGTCAATAAATTCATTTTGAATTGAAGTTGCGTTGCCACTTATGTGATAGCCGAATAGTAACGCGACACAAATTGGATACAGATAGCACCAGGGTATTTTTGATTTACTAAACTTGCACATAGGTATCATTGAGCGGCCTTGTTGCTTGCAGCATCATATTTCAACGTGCCACCCACCCATGTCTGGTGGACTTTTATCTGTGGAATGTTGTGAACCGGAATAGTAAAGAGATTTTGGTCGAGCAAAATAAAGTCTGCCTGCTTACCTGGCTCAAGCGATCCTAGTTCGTTTTCCCAGAAGCCGGAGAAGGCTGCGTCTAAAGTGAAGGAACGTATGGCTTCCTGCATGGACAATTTTTCGGATGGAAGCCATCCACCTTTTGGGTTGCCATCTTTATCCATGCGGGTTACTGCGGAGTATATACCGTCGTATGGGTTAGCAAGCTCAACCGGAAAATCCGAACCTGATGCCATAACCACTTTGTTATCCAGCATTTTGCGCCATGCGTAAGCACCAGCAAGTCGTCTCTCACCCAGGCGGTCTGGAGCCATGTTCATATCGCTGGTTGCATGTGTTGGTTGCATTGAGGCAATGACGTGTAGCTCGGCAAAACGAGGAATATCTTCTACGGCAACAATTTGTGCGTGTTCAATTCTATGTCTGAGCTTTTTGGAGGATGAACTTACAGGCAGGCTTTCAATTACATCGAGTACCGTACGGTTCGCTTTATCACCTATAGCATGCACATTAACCTGGTAGCCGAGGTTCGCCAGATAATGGAAGTCTTTCTTTAGTTGTTCCGGTTCAACCAGAGCAAGGCCGGACTGACCCGGGTCGTCATGGTAAGGCTCAAGTAACCATGCACCACGACTACCTAGTGCGCCATCGGCGTAGAGTTTTACCGAACGAACTTTAAGGTCTGGCTCATTGATATGACCATAAGACAACATGCTTTCCAGTCTATTATCAGCACCAGATAACATACTATACACACGTACAGGAAGCCCGCCTTGTGCCGACTGTTTCAGTAGCATGTCTAGTGTGTCGGCATCAGTTCCTGCGTCGTGCATTGAGGTAATACCCAGTTCATTTAAATGCAGAAATGCAGCATCCAGTGCATCTCGTCTTTCCTGTGGATTAAGGGCGGGTATGTTCTTTTCAATTAAATCCATGGCGTTATCAACCAGTATGCCGGTTGGCTCGCCATTTTTATCTCTATAAATCTTTCCGCCTGCAGGGTCTAATGTATTCTTGCTGACGCCGGCAAGCTCTAAAGCTTTGGAGTTAGCCCAACCTGCATGACCGTCAATGCGGCGCATCCAGATAGGTTTGTCAATGGAGAGTTCGTCTAGGTTTTGCTTGTCTGGAAATTGCTTTTTATTGTCTTCCCAAAGAACTTGATTCCAGCCCCTGCCTTGCAACCATTGATGGTCTGGATGTTTCTCCGCATAATCGCGGATCATTTTCAACGATTTTTTTAATGAGTCTGCACTGCGCATGTCTATTCGCGATAAATTCAACCCTAGGCCAAGCAGATGACCATGAGCATCAATAAGCCCAGGCATTAGCATGGCACCTTCGCCGTCAAAACGATTCCAAGGCTTTGCTTTATTGTTCAGGCCAGATGTGGTTCCGGTAGAAAGGACTTTTCCTTCATCAAATAAAATGGCTTCAAATTCTTGCCATTGTCCTTGAGATATCGTGTAGCCCTTCACATTATATATAAGCTTGGGGGAAGCAACGCTTAGACTGGGGAGCAACAAGACTGTGAGTAATATATGTGAGAGCTTAAGCATGAGTTATCCTGAAGAAAGGGTCATGCAAACTACCATACTCAGTTATGGTTGAACTGACAATAGTAAAAAACACCCTGCATTGAGATGGCAGTTCCCCAAGGTAGGCTTATAGTAATGTTTTTTGTCATAACGTTAGTTGAGTAGGAGCAAGTTGTTTTTTTAGCAAGTCGAATTATTGATTAATCTGTTCTGTCGGCAGTATGGCGTGAATTATATGCTAAAATTGTTTTAGAATTGAGTGTTTTAGATGAGGGTCGGATAATGAAACGTATAGTTTTTTTTCTTTTAATCTATATAAGCTTTTTTATGTCTTTTTCGGCAAGCGCTGAGGAAGTTCAAAAAGGCCAGTTTCTCGGTGCTAAACAGGTAGGGCACCCAGGCTGGTTTCGGGATAGTTTTCTGGATTTAGCGGAGGATGTCACCGAGCTTGCTGAAAACAATCAGGGCCTGGCGGTCTATTTTTATCAGAATGCTTGTCCTTATTGTGCAAAGCTTATTAACACAAACTTTGGTAATCCAGTCTTAGTCAATCGACTACAAAAATCCTATCAAGTGTTAGCCATCAATATGTGGGGGGACCGTGAGGTGGTTGACCTAGATGGTCGTGAGTTGACGGAAAAAGAAATGGCGGCGCGTTGGAAAGTACAGTTTACGCCAACATTCATATTTCTGGATCAAACCGGCAAGGTGGCTATTCGTATAAATGGTTATCGGGATATTAGCTCTTTTCATGCGGCACTGGATTATCTGGAGGCTTACCCGAAAGGAGGGCTGTCTTATCGCGAATATATCACACAAAAAAACAAACCCGATTCCGGGGCGTTAATAGCCGAAGAATTTTTTGCCGAACCTCCGTATGCATTGATACGCGGTTCTGGGAGCTCTGAATATTTAGCCGTGGTATTTGAAGCTGTTGAATGTAATGCCTGTAAAGATCTTCATAAGGTTATGCAGTATGACGTTGTGAAAACGCGCTTTAAAAAAATGGAAACAGTGCAGCTTGATCGTTATAGCGATGTACCAGTTTTGACTCCTCAGGGAAAGAAAACGACGGCAAGACAATGGGCGGATAGCCTTGGGGTAGATTATTTACCTTACATTGTTATTTTTGCTCCGGATGGTCAGCAGATTATCCGTAAAGAGGGAATGTTGAAGGCTTTTCATACCGAAGGTATTTTAGAATACGCTCTTAGTGAGTCATGGAAAACACAGCCCAGTTTTCAGCGTTTTTTAGAAGCATATGCAGATACAGAGCGTGAGAAAGGACGTGATGTAGATTTGTGGCAGGACTAGCGTAGGGTCTGAATTTTTGTCGTATATTTTGAGGGGTGAAAGATGTCGGAGAATATAAAAATGAGTCGTCCTAGGTGGTTTTGGGTTATGTCCTTACTGGCGTTAGTATGGAATTTACTCGGTGTGATGGCATTTACAAACCAAATGATGATGACTCCTGAGATGCTGGCATTAATGTCTCAGCCTGAGCAGGATTTATTCAATGCAACTCCAGTCTGGGTGAACACAGCCTTTGCCGGCGGTGTTTTTGGTGGTGCGCTTGGGAGTGTTTTTCTGCTTATGAAGAAAGCATGGGCAGTGCCCTTATTTCTGCTGTCATTTATCTCAGTAGCCATGCAAATGTCTTATGCATTTTTCATGAGTCATTCATTTGAAGTCTTTGGGCCGGGCGGGATGATTATGCCGATTATGGTGCTTGCAATAGCTTTTGCGTTAATTATGTTTTCTATAAAGGCAAAGAAGGCTGGTTGGGTTGCGTAGTTAGTTGGGCGGTAAAAATCCCATGTTTCGCATTTGCTCCGTAGCTTTTTCCATCTCCAGCTTAATTTGATTAATATGGCGTAAAGCTGCAAGAGCGCTTTCTTTGTCTTTGGCTTCTATATCACCAGCCAGGCTTGCCTGGCCTTCAGCAACAAGTTTGGCTTGTTCGTCGGGAATAAACTGAGCTAAATAGACATAACCCCGAACCAGGCCTTCAAGTATTGCGGGGTCTTCCTGGTCGACTCTTTTTAAAATAAAAAGTATGGCAGATCGTATCTGTGAGCGAGATGCCGGCAGCATGGATTCAGGGTATCCGTATACCCCAATTTCATGGTTGACTTTACTGAGAGTCTTGCCATACTCCTTTACCAGTTTGACGGCAATGTCCAACATTCCCATTTTTATTTTGCTCTTATAATTGTATTATGTGCACTGTGCCATAACAGGCGCAATTGGGCAAACAGCTTTTATTTTTTGATATTATTTGAGCGCAGAGTGTAGTGGAGTTTTCGTGGCTAATTATGATGTAACCACACCTTGTACGGGTGCTTGCAAGTTGAATTCTAAAGGATATTGCGTGGGCTGTTTACGACATGGTGATGAAATAGCAATATGGACTCGCTTATCTGAAAACCAACGAAAAATAATAATGAATGAACTGGGTAAAAGATCCGCTGATTAATATCGTCTCTATTGATCAGAAATTCTTTAAAAGAACAGGTGTTTTGTGAAGCAATTTTTAACATTAAAACCGCATTTATTACAGGGACTAGCATGCCCTGAGCCTGATGGACTTATTCCTGCAGCCGTTCTGGTTGCTATAGCACAACATGATGAACCTTCTATCTTATTGACATTGCGCTCAAAGAAATTACGAATGCATTCGGGCCAGGTGGCTTTCCCTGGTGGACGAATTGATGATTGTGATGCAGGCCTGTCTCATGCTGCGTTGAGAGAGGCGGAAGAAGAGGTGGGAATCACACCATCCCATGTCAGTATTCTGGGAGCTATGCCTTCTTTTCCTACGTTTACCGGTTTTAGAATGTTTCCTGTTGTGGGAACGATGCAATCATCACCTGTGCTGGAGCTTGAACCAGCTGAAGTGGAGGAAGCGTTCTGGTTGCCTGTTTCATTTATGATGGATCATCAAAATTATGGCGAAAGAAAGATTCAGCATGAAGGAAAAACCTTTGTGAGCCCCGTGTTGCAATATGAAGGTTATGAAATATGGGGTGCTACCGCAAGGGTATTAGTTAGTTTACGGTTATTATTAGAGCGTGCTTAAGAAGTTGAACAATGCATTATTTACTCGTGAGGCATATGAGATAATGCGTAGGCAAAAATAGAGGCTGTGGCAATAAAGAGTGAGAATAGCCCTGGTACGATAGCTATTTTAGCTATCTGTTTTTCCAAATCCGTTTGGGCGCAATAAAATAAAGTAAATGTAAAGACGATAAGGGCTGCAAGTACGGAGAAAGCTAAAGCAGGGTCATTGTAAAAGGCTGATAATCCGGATTTAGTAATATATAGATAGTATCCAAAAAGGCCGATCAACGTCGGCATAACATCGCCTGATGTTTTAAGGGCATCTTCTAATAAAAAGTCTGTGAGAGCGATGCCTAAAATAGCAACTCCGACAATCATGAAAATCCCTGCCCAGAATGTAAATTTTTTGAATGTTATACGGCTTTTGTTCATCGATTAGAGTCTCTCTTGTGTGTCCGGGGCTAAGCACCCTTCCTGTACAGCACGATCTACCATGTTTTTAGCAAATTCCCATAGTTTAGCAGAGCCACCTTCAATGCATGCATTGCGCTTTAGTACCATCCCTGCATCGATATTGTTTTTCTTCCAGGTCTCGCCCCCGCTTTCGTAATTATGGATCATAGGCATTAAACGATCTAAAGCCATTGCGAAACGTGATTCGGGTGTATTGCATGCTTCGTATTCATTCCAAATATCCCGGTATTCTCGCGCTTGATGGTCGGGCAATAAGCCAAATATTCTATCAGCAGCCTTTTGCTCGCGCCGTGCTTTCTCAGGGTCATGTGTATAGGCAAGTACATCACCTGCATCAATTTCAACAATATCATGAAGAATGAGTATTTTTATTACTTTGTTAATATCGATTGCTTCATTTGCATGCTCGGCGAGTGTCAAAGCCATCATCGCAACGTGCCAGCTATGCTCTGCTGTGTTTTCTTTACGCGAGTTATCAATAAGTTTTGAATGACGAACAATCGACTTTAGCTTATCAATTTCACGTATAAAAGCCATTTGCTGTGATAAGTTGGTCATGTTGAATAGCTGCATTTATCGTATTAAATAGGTCATTTACCATACCAGTTGCTTGCATTTAGGCATAGGGAATTGTTTCTAATAAAGAAGAAACTGTGTTTTAAAAACTTTAACAAGTCTGTTGATGTATAAAGATATGGGTTTTAGGTGAGGGTTTTTTGCGTGTAAGCATGGAAGTATATTGCAAATTTCTGGTTGAAGGGTTAGTTTTGCTGCTGCTTTAATATTATGTAGCCCATCTATGAAAAAGCTTTTGCGTATCGTGCTGACCCTTGTTGTTCTTATTGGAATAGCCGCTGTATTTTATTTGTATGGAAAAAAACCTGTTAGAGATGGTCACGTCAGTTTGAATGGACTGACTGGACAGGTAGAGGTGTATTACGATACTTACGGTATTCCCCATATCTTTGCCGCTGATGATAGTGACGCTTACCGGGCTTTAGGTTATGTTCAGGCGCAGGACAGGTTGTTTCAAATGGAATTGTTACGACGTTTATCGCAAGGTAAGTTAGCTGAGATTTTTGGCAAAAAACTATTGCCGGTAGATAAATTGTTTAGAACGCTTGGTTTGGCCCGACATGCTAAGCAATGGATTGATGCGACAAAAAAGAAAGCAGATCCCAAAATGCTGCCTTTATTTGAAAGCTATCTTGATGGTGTGAATCAATTTGTTGACTCTGGCCCTCGGCCGATTGAGTTTGACCTGATGGGCATTCCCAACCATAAGTACACGATGGAAGATATGGCATCAATTATGGGCTATATGGCATTCTCATTTGGCCAGGCGTTGCAGGATGACCCGCTCACGCATAAATTATCACAAACGCTTGATTCAAGTTATATGAAAGATCTTGGTGTGACCTATACCGAAGGCTTTGAGCAGTTACCGGTTGATGCCTTAATGATGGATGAAATTATATTACAGGCCGCTGAGATTATTCAACAACTGCAACCGGCAGGATTGTTTCATGGTAGCAATAGCTGGTTGCTGTCAGGTAAAAGGACAGTCTCTGGACAGGCTATTTTAGTCAATGACCCACATATTGCATTTAGCCAGCCAGCTGCATGGTTTGAAGCTCAGGTTCGAACAGATAATATAGATATTTATGGTCACTTTTTGCCACTTATTCCATTCCCTATGTTGGGTTTTAATGAAAAGCTGGCATGGGGGTTAACCATGTTTGAAAATGATGATATGGATTTGTATTTGGAGAAACAAAACCCAGATAATCCGGATGAGTACTGGGCTATTGATCATTGGCAAAAATATGAACAATTCGAAGAGGTCATCAAAGTTAATGGTGAAGATGATGTTGCTATCACCTTACGAAAAACCCGTCACGGTCCGGTAGTTAATGCAATATTCACGGATCTGTCGGAAGGTAAGGATGCAATATCGCAAATTGAGCAACCTTTGTCTTTGTGGTGGACCTTTCTTGATGTGGATAATCAGTTAATGGATGCTTTCTATGAACTTCCATTTGCGGATACTCTGGATAAGGCAGCAGCTGCTGCTTCTAAAATTCATGCTCCGGGTCTAAATCTTATGTATGCTAATGCACATGGAGATATAGCATGGTGGGCAACCGCGCGATTACCTATAAGGCCGCAACACGTAAACAGTAAATTTATTTTAGATGGAGCAAGTGGTGCGGATGATGTGCAGGACTTTTATGATTTCACTCATAACCCTAAGCAGGTAAACCCTGAAAGTGGCATGATTTACACGGCAAATAACCAGCCGGCTGATATGGGTGATGGTTTGGTGCCGGGTTACTATGCCCCAACGGATAGGCCTCAGCGCATTGTGGAACTGCTCTCGGCAAAAGAAAAATACAGTGTGGATGATATGAAGTCTATTCTCATGGATAACACAACACCAACTGCCATTTTTCTGCAGCAACAAGCACTACCTGTTTTACAAGGGCATCGTTCAGACTTTTCCGAACTAGAGCAAAAAGCACTGCATGTCTATTCTCAATGGAAAGGAAATCATGACCCGGGGGAAATTGGTGCGACTCTCTATACCCGCTTTCGCCTGGAGTTGTTTAGGCGTGCCATGGAGGATGAAATTGGTGTAGATTTATATGCCGACTTTCAGCATGGATTTTTGATGGATCGTTCGGTTTGGCGACTGCTTCATAATAAGCAATCACCTTGGTGGGATGATGTACAAACAAGTGATGTTGAAACACGTGATAGCCTTATTGTTCAGTCGTGGCAGGCTACTGTGAGCATGCTTAAAGAAAGGCTGGGTTCTGATATTAATGCCTGGCAATGGCAGGATGAAGTCCACATGGAGCACGCGCACTTTTTAGGTGCAGTTAAGCCACTCGACAAAATATTTAATGTAGGTCCTTATCCAAGCCGAGCAGGAATAGAAGCAATAAATAACCTGATGTTTACTATGGAAGATGATGAACTCACAGTTTTCATGGGGCCCTCAACAAGAAGAATCATCGATTTTAGTGATGTACGGCATAGCTTAGGTATTAATCCTACCGGGCAATCAGGAGTTGTAGTTGATACACATTACGATGATCAGGCAGAAGCCTATTCTCTTGGTATGTTTCGGCCTCAATATATTCATAAACAGGATGTAATGGATCATAGTGAAGGGCTTTTAATTTTACAGAAAAAACAATGACTCAGTATGTTTTGGTAAGTAGTTTGTCTCATTCCGGTTCAACGATCACAGCTCTAACAGTTGCTAGGCACGCAAACTGTATTACTCTGGGAGAGGTGTATCAGGTGCTTCGTGAGAGGCCTTCTGATGTATTGGCGAACACTGTAAGAGAATGTAGTTGTGGCGAGTCTGCTGCGAGCTGTAGTTTTTGGGGGCCACTTCTTACCAGGCTGACTCAGGTTGCTAATGTTAAACTGGATGAGGAGCTTGCAGATCAACGCTATTTGACTCTTGTGGAAGAATTTGAACGTCAGTTTGGGCGAAATAAACATCTAATTGACACATCTAAAGGTATTAAGCACTTATCCGCTGTTTCTAATTTGGCAGGAGAGGTGAACATAAAGCCGTTGTATCTTGTTCGTGATGTACGGGCTTATGCAACTTCACAGACACGCTTAGCTCGGTCAGAAAAACGGACCGGAATACGTAGAGTGAAGCGAAACATCCATTATCAATTTTTACGCTGGTTTGCCCATAATAGAAAAAGGATTAAAATGTTTCGCGTGCTAGATAAAAATACCTTGTTTTTAAGCTATGAAGCATTCTGCCTTGATCACTCACAAACAATGAAAAATATTTATCGTTTTCTTGGCCTGGAAGTAGCGACTGAACAGAGTGACGGAAATCACCATGTATTAATTGGAAATCCTATGCGTAACAAAAAGAAAGGCCGGCATGAAGTCTTTTATGATTATAGGTGGTTGAGTAATTCTGAAATAAATGCACCTGGCTGGATGTATCCTTTTGTGATGCGTTTAAATAAAAGCTATTATGAGCAATATGCTGGTAGGAAAAAATAGGTTTATTCCAGACTGATATTCTGCCATTGCTTATGATATCCATGCTTGAGTGTAGGGAGTTTTGCTGTATTCTGTTTCAATTCACTTTTATTAAATGAAAGAAAATATTATGGATCAACGTCTTATTTTAACGGCTTCTTGTCCTGATAAAGTGGGGATTACCGCCGCTATCACTGGGTTTATTGCACGGCACAAAGGCTGGATTGTTGAATCAAGACAGCATACGGAAAGAGATGCCGGTTACTTTTTTGTTCGAGTGGAAATTCTAGCGCATTCCATTGATGTTGAGCTGGATGAATTCAGGTTAGAGCTTGAGGTGCTTGCTCAGCAATGGTGTCTTGAGTGGGATCTTCATGATACAGCATACAAACACCGTGTTGTTTTGATGGTCTCACAACATGATCATTGTCTGGCGGACCTGCTTTATCGTTGGCGGTCAGGCGAGTTGGATGTTGATATTGCCTGTGTTGTTTCAAATCATGAAACTCTTAGAGACTATGTGGAGTGGCATGGGATTGAATATCACTATGTTCCGGTTACTAAAGATAATAAATCTGTTGCATTCTCCCATGTAAAAACTATTTTTGACGACTGTAAGGCAGATACTATGGTTTTGGCCCGCTACATGCAAATTATACCGGCTGACTTATGTCTATCTCTGGCAGGAAAAATTATCAATATTCACCACAGTTTCTTGCCGTCATTTGCAGGAGGAAGCCCGTATAAGCAAGCGTATCAACGTGGAGTGAAGCTGGTAGGGGCTACGTGTCATTATGTGACGGCAGAGTTAGATGATGGCCCGATAATTGAGCAGGATGTCATTCGGGTAGATCATAGCCATAGTGCAGAGGATATGCAGCGTCTGGGCAGAGATGTGGAGCGCAGAGTGTTGGCTCGAGGGCTACGGCTACATATACAGCGTCGAATTATGCAACACGGTAGGCGTACGGTTGTTCTGGACTAAATGAAGAAGGAAAAGGCAGTTGCTTTGATTGTCAGCAACTGCCTGGTAACGATTGTTACTCGATTAACTCAGCCATTCCAAGAATAGAATAACCACCATCCACATAGCTTATTTCGCCGGTCACGCCGGAAGCAAGGTCAGAACAGAGGAAAGCTGCAACATTGCCGACTTCATCCGTTGTTACTGTACGGCGCATAGGTGATGTGCGCTCGACATGATCCATCATCTTTCTAAAGCTGGATATGCCCGCAGCAGCTAATGTTTTGATAGGGCCTGCAGAAATGCCATTGACTCGAATCCCTTTAGGGCCAAGGTCTTGTGCCATATAGCGAACATTTGCTTCAAGGCTGGCTTTAGCAAGGCCCATAACATTATAAAATGGCACAGCTTTTATTGCGCCAAGATAAGATAAAGTCAACATAGACCCTTCGCGTCCTTCCATCATAGGAAGAGCGGCTTTAGCAAGGCCTGCAAAGCTATAGCTGGAGATGTCGTGTGCAATGCTGAAGCCTTCTCGTGTTACCGCGTCAAGATAACCACCCTGAAGCTGTTCGCGCGGGGCAAAGCCAACAGAATGAACAAGAATGTCCAAACCATCCCAGTGTTCACCTAAGGTTTCGAATGCGGACTCAATTTGATCGTCATGTGCTACATCACAAGGAATAACGATGCTGGAGCCAAATTCTTTAGCGGCTTTTTCAACACGTTTTTTTAACTTGTCTGTCTGGTAGGTAAATGCGAGCTCAGCACCTTGTTCATGCATCGATTTTGCAATGCCCCAGGCAATCGATCGGGTGCTGGCGATGCCAACAATAAGTGCTTTTTTACCTGTAAGAAATCCCATAATTTACCTCAATGATTATTTTGTGTTATTAGGCACCGCTGGCAACTTGAGTTACATTAACCCATATTGTCAAAGGCTGGCCAAGTTTTAATTTATTGGAAGAACCAAGCTTATTCCATTTTTGGATCTGAGCAACATGTACATTAAATTTTCGTGCGATTTTCCACAGAGAGTCGCCACTTCTTACGCGATAATTTACCCGTTGGTCGGGTACTTTTGCTGAAGAAGGAGAGCGGTTATCCCTAGAAAGCTTAGCGAGAGTTTGTTGTTTCCAGATGCTTAGTTTATTGCCTACTTTTAAGGTATCTTTTGGTGCCATACCATTCCAAGAGGCTAGTTTGCGCACAGTGATATTATGTTTTCGTGCAATTAACCATAAACTATCGCCTGGTTTAACCGTGTGTTGAATGCGCTGCTTGCCTTTAGGCATTCTCTTGAGGCGAGCTATTCGTTCATCAAGGCTTTGGTTATAGCTTTTATTAGAGCTTGATTTAGGCACCATAATATAACGCCCAGCTCTTAAGCCAGTTGGGCTTGATATCTGGTTGAGCTCAAGAATTAGATCAGAGGTGATATTATATTTAATCGCCAGTGCACCGGGTGTGTCGCCTGGTTTTACCAGTATACGTTCCCATGTCAGTCGTTGGTCTTCTGAAAGTTTTGCAATATTGTTATTAAATGATTCTGTTTTATCTAGTGGTAGCAGGAGTTGATGAGGTGCTTTAGGATCTGTAGCCCAGCGATTAAATGCGGGGTTCAGTGCATACATTTCATCCACACTCATTCCTGCGAGGTCGGCAGCAACGGCAAGGTCTATTTGGCCACCGGTTTCGACAACGGCTGTTTGCGGTGTGTCAGGCATCTCTTGTAATGTGATTCCATAGGCTTCCGGATTACGGATTACGCAGCTAATGCCCAATAGTTTTGGTACATAAGACCGCGTTTCCTTTGGTAGTTTTAAATGTTTGAAGTCGGTAGGAAGATTTAATTTCTTGAGGCGCTTTACTTCACGGCCAACACGTCCTGGTCCGGAATTATACGATGCCAGGGCAAGTATCCAGTTCTGGTCAAACTGTTTGCCCAGAGCTTGTAAGTATGAGAGTCCGGCATTTGTTGATTTAAGCAGGTCTCTTCGTTCGTCCATCCACCAGTTGATTTCAAGTTTATATTCTTTAGCTGTTCCTGGGATAAACTGCCAAAGCCCCGCTGCTTGTCCATGCGAATAAGAAAATGGATAAAAAGCGCTTTCAACTATGGGTAAAAGTACCATTTCTCCCGGTAAGTTTCTTTTTTCTGTTTCTTCTACAACATGCCATAAAATCGGCCGCGCACGTTTTTGAATTCTATCAAGATAGGCACCATGGTCAGCATACCATTTAGCCCATTTTTCTGCTTCCGGGTCGGTGCTGCAATTGGGTAAACTCATGGACGCTCTGATCCTGTCCCAAAGGTCTTGAGGTTTGATTTCTTCGACTACCGTACTGGCGGTCTCAAGAGGAGTTTCAAATCCTGCATTTTGAAGCTCTTCCATCAGTTCTTCTGGTGATGGACTATTTTCGGCAATAGAGGTGGGCTCTAGGTGTTCCGTTTGAACAGCTATAGCCTGTTCTGATGAACGAAATGGAATACTATTACAGCCTGTCAGTAATAGGAGCACAATGATGCTTAAAAGGTAGCCAATGGCTAGCTTAGATGTGCTGAGAGATCTATTGTGCTGTCTATTATTCATTCAAAATTATATCAGGCGAAAACAACCATTCTCTCTGTGATTAGGAGAATGGTCAAGTTTTGTTGCATTTATCCAGCTTTTTTAATTTCTGCGGAGACTTCTTTTTCAGGAGGAGGCTCAGTGGCGGCATGGTAAATATATGTTGGCTCATCTTTATCGTTAACTTTCTTTCCGCCTTTTCCGAAGCGGCCCCACTGGCTATTACCGATGAAGAAAAAGCCATCTTTTCCCGGGGTTCCAGCAGTAGAGTCGTTCATGTGCTCAAGTGATGAGCCGATTGTATGTAAACCAATGATTGTTAATCCGTCTTCAGCTAAGTTAAATTGCATGGCTTTTGCAGGGTACATGCCGGGCTGTACAATAAACAAATTGTTATCCAGAAAATAGATTTCTTCAATACCACCAAGGATTGTGGGTTTATATAGTTTTAAAGGCTCAACTTTTCCACTTCTTTGATCAAGACTAATTAACCCTTTTTCAAAGTCTGCCAGATAGAGCCGACTATTATCCGGAGTCACAGCCAAGCCTCGAAAACCGGTTAATCCTTTTAGGTTGGCGTGAATAATTAATTCATCTTTATCTGGTGACTTCGTATAGATAAAAGGTGCCTTAGCGTCGGCAATATAAATATCCCCAGCTGTACTGGATGTTATAGCGGAGAGGTAGCCATTAAATTTATCGCCTCTTACATTTAGGTGTGAAACAACTTTTTTGTTTTTAAGGTTTATAGCAATAACAGAAGAACGGGCATTCGGGTTTTTTGACTTAGCGTTGAGTGATGCCGATGGGTTACTAACAACCCATAATATTTGACGGGTTTCATCAATGAGTAGATCAGCAATGGACTGTACTTCTTTTATTTTACCTGAGCTAAGCCACAGTGTTTCCTTTCCTTTGCTATCAATTTTCCATATTTCTCCGGTATTGATCGTTCCCATGTAAAGGTCTTTATTTTTATTATCCCAGGCTAGGGCATCAACCAGTAAGTTTTCTTGTTTCGTCGTGTTGCTGATGTATGCCGTGCCGGCAGCTTCTTTATTGGATGCAAAGCCTTTTTGCAGGTGGTCATATAATCCGGTGTTTTTTAAGTGCGTAAAATCGGCGCTTGCATCCAGGTCAAAAGCAAATCCAATGTCCTGCATTTTGAGTAGAAGGTCAAAGGCGGATGCTTTGTTGTCTTGCAGCGCATAAGCCCCCGCAAGCCGATATTGAATCCAACCATCGTAAGGCAACATCTTGGCAAGCTCTAGCATTGCTTTTTCGTAGTTTTTCCAGTCTTTTTGACTGTAATAAATGCCGGCGAGTTGCTTATAGGATGGAACCGTATGTGGAACCTTCACGCTGGCTTGCTTTACTGGCTTATATTTATTTATTTCCTGGGCGCGTGAAGAGGATATAAATCCCATGCTTAATATAGCGGCAAGAATTAAAAGTATATTTTTCATTTTTGTGATCCTGCCCAGGCCAGTAAGTTTGAGTTGGCCTCAGCGGTTATATTTTCATCTAATATCATGCAGACATGGTCTGCCGGACTATTCATAAGTTTCAATGTGAACTTAATGAGCTCATCTCTTCTAAAAGCATGAACTTCGTAACTCTTACCTTCAGGTATGCGTTGGAGTTGTGACTCAAGGCTTTTGCTATTAATGCGCAAACCATTAAGCGCTACGATGATGTCATTTGCAGACAAACCGCCATGTTGAGCAGCGCCTTCATCATAAACTCGTGTTATCTTTAATCCTTGCGGGCAAGGCGTTACATCAGCACCAAGCCACGGCGTGGCGTCGGCCTCTAAGGGTAGTCCACCTTTATCTTTACTGCCGGTAGTTGGCCTCAGGGCATATGAGACGCCAAATGGTTTAAGAAGTTCCGCAAGAGGTATATCCTTTGTGCTGCGTAGTAAATCATCAAGAAATTCATTCAAGTCCAGACCACTTATTTCTTTGAGTAGTTTTTCAAAATCATCTTCTTTGAGACCGACGCCTGTTTTGCCAAATCGGACCCACATTTCTTG
>JQIA01000928.1_pt1 | contig 15543 bp, 15 predicted proteins | sample 811431 | NCBI WGS metagenome assembly JQIA01 (sample SAMN02998118, study PRJNA258478) | marine sediment metagenome | biome: marine; feature: seafloor; material: sediment; isolation source: oil-polluted sediment collected from 3 locations (0.5 km, 0.7 km and 0.9 km)... | place: USA: Gulf of Mexico ... | reverse complement strand
AACAGGGCGAGATTTAATAGTGATTTCAGCTTGCAGCTTTACGATAAATTTCATCGACAAGTGACCTAAATAATGAAAGTGGGGAGTTAACGCGAAGTATACCTTAATTTCTGATGGCTTGACACGCCTCTTTATTAGGCGAAATCAAGCCATTCAGCGGTAGTGTTTTTTTTAAATGGAGACGCACGGTTAATGAGCAAAAAGCTCAAACGAATAAAATGAAAACGACACGTTAAATAAACGCCCTTTTGAAGTTTATAACTTATCGTTTAACACTAAATTACTCTATCACTTGAATAGGATCCGTTTCTTTCGCTTTACCTTGATTAATTGATATCTCAACACGACGATTTCGGCGGCGATTTAAGGCATTTGTATTCGGCACTAATGGACGTGTATCAGCATGCCCGGCAACAACTAAACGGGTTTGATCAAAATTTGGTATTTTAATAAACTCATGAGCGATAGCAACGGCACGTTTACTCGATAAATCCCAGTTAGAGTCAAAAAGCTCTGAACCAACACCACGGTTATCCGTATTACCTGACACCATAATTTCACCTGGTACTGTATTTAATAACTCACCAATCTGTCTAATAATAGGTTTAAATTGTGGCTGTAAAAAAGCGGATCCCGATGGGAATGAACCATTTTCTCGTATTCGAATTATCACCTGTTGCCCAAGGGATTCCAACTCAACGGCACCGTCTTGAATTTGCTGCTCTAACTGTTCAGCAATTTTTTTAATCAGATCATTAACTTGCTCTTGCGCTGCATTTTCCATTTGTTCTTGCGCTTGCTGCAAGGCCTGTGCAGATAGTGCATCTTCTGTATTTTGCGACTGACCTCCGCGCGCATCACCTTGTTGTTCTTGACGACCACCAGCAGACGTTTCATCACCCGCTTGAAATTCTAGCATTTGCTGAGTCATCTCCATGGTTTGTTGTTGAATCACTTCAATAGGCGTTGGATCTGGCTTACCCGGACGAAATTCTTGGGCAATAATACTGGTACCTTTAGGGATATCTTTCACTTCAACTTTATTTTGCACACCAAAAGCAAACTTCATTGAACCTGCGATTTGTTTAAATTTTAGTACATCCATTTCTGAAAATGACAATAGTAAAACAAAGAAACACATTAGCAGCGACATAAGATCGGCAAATGTTCCCATCCATGCAGGTAACCCAGGAGGTGGGCATTTACATTCTTGTTCAGCCATACGCCCTCCTATTCTTCTTCTGTTGTGCTAATTTGACGTTTACCTTCTGCAAGGTAGTTTTTCAATAAGCCTTCTATAACTCGTGGGTTTTGACCATCTTGAATACCTAACACCGCATCAAGCACTAATTCTTGATTCATTTTTTCTTCCGCAAGACGCAGTTCTAATTTTGCTGCAATAGGGATAGCAATAACGTTAGCAAGAAAAGCACCATAGAGTGTTGTTAACAAAGCAACGGCCATTGCTGGGCCAATTGACTTAGGATCATCCATATTGGAAAGCATGGCAACCAAGCCAATCAAAGTACCTATCATCCCCATTGCGGGGGCAACATCAGCTAATGCCATTAACATTTTAGCGCCTGTTTCATGGCGTTCAGTCGTGAGATTAATATCTTTTTGCAATGTTGCTCTAACAACATCCGCATCATGACCATCTACCAACATATCAACACCTTTCTGCATAAAGGCATTCGTGATTTCGGCTTCTTCAAGTGCAAGAAACCCACCTTTACGTGCGGCATCAGCCATATCAACGGCTTTCTCTATTAACTCTTCAGGCTTTTCTAATTTAAACATAAAGGCTTTGCCAATAATTTTTCCAATACCGAAAAATTGCCCCATATTATAATTTGATAGCACAACAAAGATTGAACCACCAAATACGATAATGACTGATTGAGCATCAACAAACATCATGATGTCGCCAGCTAATAGCATCGCCATAACTAATAGACCGATGGCACCGAGTATGCCTATTAACGTTGCTAAATCCACAAAATTCTCCTAAATCACAAATCTATTGGCATCAAAAAATTATTTTACTAAAATAATAGTACATTATGCGAAAAGTAATCGCTAATAATTATTATCGTTCTTAAAACAAATGGTTTGGCCGTTTTTAAAATATGACGGTAATAGTAACCATGAATGAGGTCATCACTAATATTAACTCATTGTTTTAATGATTAAATAAAAAACAAAGTTGTTACTGATTTTAACAAGTGTAAATGCTCAATTATTTAGCGAAATTGGTATAATATCTGGTTATCTATTAAGGTTGAAAGCAACAACCTTAATATACGAATTCAGGAAAAGTTAAGCCTTTGTTAAAAGCTCATTGAGTTAACCTTATTAATTGTGTTTACTGCTTATAATTTCTGTTGAAAGAGAACCATAGTCTCAACATGCTTTGTTTGACAAAACATATCAATCAAACCAATTTTAACAATTTCATAATCATTACTAAGTAATATTTGGCTATCTCTAGCCAAAGTAGCTGGATCACAGCTGACATACAAAATGGTGACAATGTTAAGTTTTGTTAACTGTATAACCGCTTGCTCTGCGCCTGCACGAGCTGGGTCTAGCAACACAATAGAAAACGTATGCTTTGCCCAGTGCTTATTGAGCCAATCACTATTTAAATCAGCCTGATAAAACTGGCAATTATCAATATTATTAGCCTTGGCATTCATACTCGCTTTATCGACCATCGCTTGCACACCTTCAACACCAATAACACCTCTGACTTTTTTAGCAATAGGTAAACTAAAATTACCTAACCCACAAAATAAATCTAAAACATAATCATTAGTATCAGGTTTTAGCCATGATATGGCTTGTGCTACCATAGCAATATTTACTTGTGCGTTTACTTGAATAAAATCACTGCTAGAGAAGTTAATGGCTACCTTATCAATTAATGGATAACTAAAACTACTTTCACATGGAACGGTATCACTATCACTGCACTTTTGATCACGCCCTTCATCAAATATAAGTTGCCATTGATATTGTGCAGCAGCTTTGTGCCATACGGCTTCATCATGTTTACTTAATGTTTTTAACTGACGAATGACAAGAATAACTTGATTCTTTTCTGCGCAGGAATCGCTTTCAACATCAGCACAAATAACTTCAATGTGACCAATTGATTTTTTAATGTTTAATTGATTAATAATTTTTTTTAATGGCAAAAAAATATTATTCGCTGGCTCCATTAACACAGAGCAAGATTTTATTGCCACCAGTTGGTTCGTATATTTTTGCCTAAAACCAATAGTAACATGATCTTTTTTATCAAATTGCACACCAATTCTAGCTTTACGTCGGTAGTGCCAAGGATCACCAATGAGCGGTGACTCCCATGCTAGTGAGTCTGTTATTTCGACTGAAATATGATGACGAGAAAGTAATTCAATAACTTTTCGTTGCTTAAAGGCTAATTGTGCTTGATATGAAATATGTTGAATATCACATCCTCCACACAAGTGAAAATGCTGACATTTTGGGTTAACTCGGTGCTCACTTGACTTGTTAACTTTCACCAGCCTTGCTCGATCGTATTTATTTTTTTGCTCGATCAAACGTACATCAACATTTTCGTTTGGCAAAGTACCGTTAACAAATATGGATTTTTGTTTATACTGCCCGATACCACAGCCATTAACATCTAACTTGTTAATATTAAGCGTTAGTACTTGCGATAATATCACTGACTTTTTAGGATTTGCTTTAAAAAAATTGGCCATGCATTTATCCTAGGAAATTTATTAAAATAGGTAAGAGGCTCAGAAATGAGCGCTTTAAGATTGCTTGATATATAGGTGAAGTAACCGCACACGTAAACGGAAGTTTATTTACGCTAAAATGATAAAATTGATTTAATCTCTAATAGTTATATTCGGGGAGGTATTAATATCACCTTCTTCGGTAATGATAGCGACACCAGAAGCGCAAATTAATACAGCCAAACTATGACCCTTTTCATTACGAACAAATGATAACTCATAACCAAACTTACCTAAACTACTAGCCGAGAATTTTTGTGCAAGCGAAAGCTTATTCCACCAGACAGAATATTCTGATGAAGGCTCTCGCTTTTCAAGTGACAATTTTTCTTGTGCTTGCATCATTAAAACCCTAGTAAGTATTCCTTCGCCATTAACACTGCTCGTTCAGCTAGCCAATATATTTAGTGTACTATGAAAGATTATAGTACAAAAACTAAGCTAAAATAAAGTCTGCAGTACAATTACTTTTAATGTTTTATATAACTCCATGAAAATAATATGAAAAACATACCTAGAATTAATGTTTTTGTATTATTAACTAGTAAAAATCACTTGTTTTTACTATACCTAAATAACACGGAAGTAAAATATAAAAGGATTTTTATGAAATGCAACTCATGCGTAAACTCAATAGTACAACTTTCTGCAACATTTAAGGGCTTCACCCTCATTGAATTAATATTTTCCATTGCGATAATATCTATTTTTGCTGGCATTGCGGTACCTAATTTCAATCATTTTCTTACAAAAATACGAGTCGACAATGAAATAGTTCAGCTACAAAGGTTATTAGCCACAGCCCGTAATACTGCTATTAATACTGGCTTACCAACAACTCTATGCCCTCTAAATGAAAGTAAACAATGCCATAGTCAATGGCACAAAGAGTTGACTGTTTTTATTGATATTAACAATAACCAAATCTACGAACCATTAACAGGTGAAAACTTGATAAGAACCAAAAAAACAGTTAGAAATACAGATAAGCTACAATATGGTTTAGGCAGAAAACGTGTCAAATTCGCCCCCACAGGTCGTACTAGTGGTTGGGGTAGTAATGGTACCTTTAAATATTGCCCCAAAGATCATGAAGAAATATCAAGAGCTATACGTGTTGCTACCTCTGGCCGATTTTATGTAAGCTCAGATTGGGATGGTGACGGCAAAGATGAATTACGAAATGGTAGTGAAATACAGTGTAGACCTTAGTTTAAAGTGGTCAACTTTTAGCCTTACCTAGAAACTAGCCAAACGGGTTATTTACTGGTATAAATAAGATTACATATAAGTAAAGTGTACTAGTTCTTACGCAAGGTTGTCTTATGTCTACTATTTTATCAGTTCAATGGAGGAAGATTCAACAAGGTTTTACTATTATAGAACTGATGATAACTATTGCTATATTGGGAATTATGACCGCCATATCTATGCCTAGCCTTAATGAATTTCTCGTTGGTATGCGTGTTGATAATGAAATAAACCAATTACAACGCATGGTATTAACTGCACGTAATGCAGCGGTAAATTTAGGGCAAAATGTTACTTTATGCCCTTTAAATCAAAACAACAATTGCACTAATAACTGGTCAGGTGAACTTACTGTTTTTGTCGATTTAAATCAAGATAATATTTTTAATCCTAACGATGTAGCTGCCGTAGCAGCTGCTCCGGGAGTACCTGCGGTATCTGCTGTAACAGCCGAAATATTAATTAAGATAAAAAAAGCTATTAATACGGTAGATACACTTAACTATGCTGCGGTTACCCTGATAACATTTACCCCTACGGGCTTATTATCCAATGGTTTAGATGGTACTTTTTCTTATTGTCCTAATGGCTATAGTAATTTAAATCGGGCTGTTGTTGTAAGCCCTTCAGGACGCACTTATCAAAGTACAGATGCGGATAATGATGGAGAAGATGAAGATAGAAATAACAATGCAATTACTTGTATTTAAGTAGTTCAGTTCATAATTAATAGCAAAAAACCCTCGTTATTTATCACTAGGGTTTTTACTTAATATTGAATAATATAGTTACTGCGGAGTATTTTGAAATAGCTCCTGCGCTTTTGAGCTTCTAAACTTATCCTTAAGTGGTACACATTCTTTCACTTTATAAATAGCACGAGGACTATCAGTGCTGTTTAATCTGACTTTCTGCGTCAATAAAATTTCAGTCAACTTTTTAAGGCTTGTATAAGGCATATTAGTAAAACGTATAACTTCACCACCGCCCATTAACTCTACATGGCACTTCATCTCAACATCTACAATTGAAGCTACTTTTATCGGTGCTTTTTTGCTTACGTTTGCATTTGCTTCTGTAGCTAGACTTAAAGAAAAATAACCCACGATTAGTATTGCTACTAAAGATAAATTCAATTTTGACGTTTTTATTTTGCTATGCATACTGCTACTCCCAACAAATCGCAGGTGCTTGCTGCCCTGCTTCATTAATAGTTAAACTAGTACAGCCAGTATCATTAGCTTGTACTCCTTGAGCCGTGGCCGTTAAGATGAAAGTTGCACCGTTATTAGCAATAGTCCCATCAATACTATAATTACCTGACTCAGTAATAAAAGGATCGGCTCCTGCACCTATTGCTGTCATATCTGTAGTATAAGAACGGCGATCTATAAACACTTGCTCTTGTCTATTAGCCAAACGTAATAATTCACGCTGAGCTTCAGTACGATTTGAGTCTTGCACAAAAGAAGTATAAGACGGGTACGCTACTGCGGCTAATATACCAACAATAGCCACCGCTATTAATAATTCAATTAAAGTAAAACCTGTTTTTTCTGATATATTCATCTGCTTTAATTCCTTTATTTTTGTTCGTATTACTATTCGGTTACATACAAATAAGTACGACTAGTTTCTATTTTAATACCAACGTTTTTATCAGCATCGCGTAAAAGTAAAACATCTGGAGCAATAACCGCAAAGTTTTTTGGTGGGGGGTTACTAGGATCACTATGATCAGCATTTGGATCTATAATGGTTATAAATGTTGAATCTCCAGGTGGGTTAGCCTCGCTGATGATAAGCTTACGCCAATTATAAATAGTCGTACCTAAAGATAGGTGAACTGCATATAAAGCACCCGCTCCTTCAGATAAGTTACAACTATTTACTTGCTGCATAGATGCAGGAGTAAATGAATTAAAATAAGCAACGCCAGCAACAACCGCGCCACTTGCCATACTTTTTTCACCAGAAGCCTCAAAATCTATACGCCAACCTGACTTAGCAGTAGCATCAAGCAAATCATGTTCTTCTACTGTAGTTAATGTTGTGTTACTTTTTAACTTATCCGTTATACCTTCTAAAGGGTTACTGGTGTAATCTTTTAAATCTCCTATAACAATAACCGCAGGTACATTACCACCTGTTAATGATTGTGTAGTAACCAACTCGTCTTTAATCATAAAGAACTTATCATCAGTATCAGTTCCCAACGGGTTAGTACGGTCACCACTACCAATTAATACTGTATCAAAAGGTTTGTCATATTGATCTAAAGTAAATGTCGAAATACCATTAGCGTCAACAGTTTCGGTTTTTACTGTCTGGGTAATACTAGCTCTAGCAAGCACAGGTCGACTAAAGAAACGTCTATCTGTTAGAGTCGTATTTCCACCTAAACTTGCTAATTTTATAGCTGTCCAAGGTGTTGTGCCACTATTAGGCGTAGCACCTGGCATATCTATTCGCCACACATTACCACCAGTATCACCGGTGTAAAGCCTGTCAACTAAACCGTCTGAATCACTATCAAGAATAGAAATGCGCGAGGGTATACTATCTACACCAACAAAATGTGTATTAGTGGCACTTTGCGCACTTGGCGTTAAGCTCCACTTTAAATCACCTGTTTCGGCATCCACCATATAAATACCTCGACCAGTTAAATCGTCTGCACCTACACCAGAATTATCTTTAATTGTTGAATAGCCAGCACCAAAAAATAGCACTGGTTTTGGTATTCCATCAATATTAATAGCAGAATAACCAACCTTAGGTTGTGACCAAGTTTGACCTAATTCACTAAAACCAGTAGTCATATGATCAATATGCCACATTAATGTAGGAGCATCAGGATCAGTAATATCTATAGCATAGTAAGACGAACCTCCTCGGCGTAACCCAAAGAATATCCATGCTTTGTCACTACCGTTAACGGAACCATCACCATTAATATCTGAAATATAAACTGTCGCAGACCCATCAACACCATAATTTTTACCTGCTGAAGAAAAATTATCACGCAATGCAGGAATATCAGAAAAAAATTCTTGTGGCATAAAAGCCCAATTTTCATCAACTGTAGCGCCATTATCGTCAAACATGTGTAAAAAACCAGCATTAGTACCAACTATAATACGAACATCTTGAGCTGCAACAGTTCCTCCATAATTGATCACTATAGGCTTTGAGTGCAAAGGGTCACCAAAAATATCATAGCGTATATTAGTAGCAGGGTCATTGTCATCATCATCAATATCAACACCTAAATTCCAATCAAAGTAGGCTTGAGCATCGTTTACATCAACACCTAAAATAGTAGCAAAAGCCGTTTTTTTACTAGTCGTTAAAAAGCTATTAGTAGCAAGATTAGTTAAACTACCACGATTTATCGCAGCCATAGAAGAATCTAGGTTGGAATAAATAACACGGTTACTTTTATTTCGTAGCATTTCAGCAACACCACCTTCAGCCACTTTGTCTCCATCAGCAGCACCTGTAGACCAAAAAGTTTTTGCCGACGATTTAATATTACCATTGCTGCCAATAGCACTAATATCATCACGGTCAATTAACTCTGTACTGGTTACTTTTAATTTTTTTAAGTTACCCGTCCAACGAGGGCCCTTATCAGGTAAAAACATCGCATAATAAACAGCATCTAACGTTTCTGTACGATCAAAGTTATTAGAAGCGACAGACGGCGAAGTAAAGGTACCGTTTACTTCTAAAATTTCTATTAAGGCTGATTGTAATGAAGAAAGTAACTTACTGGGATCTTCGGCATCATAATATTTACCTCCACCTAACCGAGCAGCTTCCTCTAACAAGGGAGCTGCTGCCGTAGAACCAGAACTAAAACCTATAGTATAAAGCGTTGAATATTGCTCTCCATCAACATTCGCATTAATATCATGAGTTTTCATCCAACCCGCTAAAGCAGGTAAATAATTACCCGAAAATTGAGGCCCTATATCGGGTAAAGTTAAAATATAGTTATCTGCAGCGATATCTTTGATAGGTATACCATCGGTTATCATAATTACATAGACATCGTTAGCACAACCAGTAAAAGGGGATATATAAGTATTATTACTTTCTATACCAGGATCTCTTGGTGGTATATTAGCTCTATACCAATTACTAAAGTTAGTATCACTATCACCAAAATCTACTGGTAAACCCCCAAAGTACCGCCTTGCTTCATATAAACTTTCACATAATGGTGTAGCAGTTACCGCATAAAGATCGTCCTGAATAATATCAACTAACTCTTCTTTAGCTGTTGAATCCATATTTTGAATACCAAACACCACACGACCACCATTTCTTTCTCCTAAAGGATGGTTAAGATTAAATATTTGCAAACCAAAATCCACTCCTGGAGCAGATTCAATGAGATCAACAACCGTCTTTTTAGCTATATTGATACGAGATTCATTTACTGTCCCAATATCTGCATTTGATGCTTGTGACCAGCGTAAATAATTATCTGTATATAGGGTGACCACCTCTCCTACTCCCATATTGGTAGTAGAATTACTAATAGTCCCTGTATAATAATCAGGATTTCTTCTAGTACCTTCACCATCAACAGGATAACCATCAGGTAGCGGAATAATATTACCTCCCTGCCCTTCAATACCAGCATTGTTTGGGTTTTCAAGTAAAATATCATCTAAACAATCAATTACTTCAATATTAGCACCATTATTTTCAGGCATTTCTTGCCAGCTACCAGAGTTTCCTTGGAAACGATATTCCCTAAGGTAACCGGTGTAAAACCCAACTAAATTAAGTGTCTCACGCGCGGTAGCACAGCTATTGATATCATCTAAAAAGCGCCGCTGCTCACTAGGGCTATCTGGTACCAGTATAGCGTTTTCAATACCGGTACCCTTGGTATAATAAATAAATTTATCCGAAAGAGAGTTGTAACCACCTACCGCGGGATAGATCTCATCCTTATCATATGCCTCTTTAATTTCTTCGGTGGTGCTCATGCTGCCAGAGTTATCAAAGATAATAAGTACTTGCGGTTTGCCGCCTACTTGCTGAGCCGAATTACCGACGTAAAGCTCAATATCTTCTGCAACACTTATAAAAGACACCGAATAAAAAACTATGCAAGAAATTGTTAGTAAACTTGTTAATAATAGTTTATTCATGTTAACCCCCTGTATTAATTAATAATTTAGCTATACCAGCATTTACCTGAACATTACTTGTGTTAGAACGGCCATATAATTTAGTGACTTGTACTCTTAAAAGGTTACAGTTCGCCTGTTCAACACCCCATGCCATATTACTACTAGGGCAATCAACAACTAAATTATTGACATTTGCCATATCAATGTTTGCAGTAGTATTTGTCGAAGTAACCACAGCATTCATCGATATTGGAAATACCGATGCGCTAAAGGCATTGGTTGATCCTTCGGTTTGAGTGTAAATAATTTGATCTATTGAGCTAATGGCCTCTTGAATAGCATTTACCTTTTCTTGGCTTGCACCTGACATTTTCATATCTGAACTAGTATTAAGCATTAAGACCGATGCGACTGCAGTCAGTGCCACTAAAAAGACGAGTGATACAATGAGTACAATACCTTGCTGTTTTGATTTTAAGCTAGATAATGTCTTTATTGCGCCGACTGTATTTTGAAACATGTAATCACCTCCTATTTATTTACCTTTCATTCTTTATCTTGCGTTATAAGAAGAAACTGTTGTGGTTAATAACAAACGTCTGTAATTATCATTAGCTACAAAAGCAAAATTCCCTACTTGATAGGTTTTAGTATTTGTATAGTTGTTATCAGGTAATATATTTCGAATTAACACAAATATTTTAACTGAAAGAATATTGTTATTATTACTTTTGTCCCATATTGAAGATGTCATAATATTCGTTGGAATATAAGCATTAACAGCACCATCACCAGTAGTATCAACACCATATAAATAACGAACCATCTCAACACCTTCAATTAACGGAGCAAAACTAATACCATTAGTGACGGATAACACGCCCTGCATCAATACAGGAATGGTTGCTGCGCCTTGTGCCTCATCACGTACATAGTAAACATGATGTTGATATTGCCAAGTTTGACCATTGTTAACCAGAGGAGGAGGAGCGCCTCCAACACCCACAAATAAAACACCACTAGAGGCATTAGCATTTAAAAAATATTGGTTATTATCAGTATTTCCTACGATAGGACGAGATAACACCCTTTTTATCTGTAAAACATCAGAGTTTAATTTAGCGTCATTAATACATCCCATAGGATTCGCATTAACGGCCGTTGTTGACCACAGACTGCGAAAGTGACCAACAGCAACAGGAAAAGTCGCATTATTTAAACCATCACCAACACAATCTTGACCAACAAGCGCAGGGATAGGTGATACGGCAGTAGTATTTAATTGATCAGGCATATCACCCCAAAAACCTTCTCGAAGTAAATCATCCGTTAATACAGTTAAAGCAAAGCGACCGTTTTCTTGTAAAGCCCCCTGACTAGAGGTTTGAGAATTGGTAGTTTTCATGCCGACAAAAATACTAAGTACACCCGCAAGTAACACTAGACCGATGGTCAGTGAAATCATTAACTCTAACAAACTAAAACCTTGATTTTTATTCATATAGTCTTTACATCTTTAAAATTAATCGATAACGATAAAGTATCACTTTATATATCATATACATAAAGTTAGTAAATAATCGCCTGAATATATATTTGACGCCTTTTATCGTTAGCTGTACCACAGGCGGCATTAGTATCGAAATTAGCATTAGCCGCACCGCCATCTTGAGTGCTTTCACGTCCTTCCCAGCTAATAGTAACAGTGACTACGCGGTTAGTTTCAGTGATACAACCTCGAGCATTAAGTAAACCACCTGCACTTTGAGCTCCTAAAGTAACATTTGCACCACGAAGCGATTGAGTCCATTGATATAAGTCGTAAGAAACTAATTCAGCGGGTGTACACACAGTACCTATAGCATCACAAGCAGGATTTGGTACAGTAAGAGCTGCTGCACCATAAGTACCTACATAATTGTTTAACACTCCAGGAATTGCTGCTCTAATTGAGCCAGGTGCAACACGAGCGGCACTACTACGCATACGCTCTAACATGTCTTGAGTAAGTGCTGATGCTAATGAACGCTGTAAGGCATCAAAACTACCTTTTTTTGCGGTAGCTTGCATGGCTACGGCGCCTAAAATACCTGTAACCATAATGACTAAAGCAATTAATACTTCAATAAAAGTCATACCTGTTTGTTTGGCTTTACTGTTCTTTAAAGGCTTATACATCGGCTTTTCTCTTTTCTTTTTTATATTTATACACAGACAAGATATTAATGCTTTTAATATAATTACTTTACAATAAATAAAAACTTTTGAATAAATTTTGAGTAGATAAAAAGCATATGACACTAACGTCATTTTGAAAAAGAGTTTTTCAGTTGGGGGGATGTGAAAAAAGTTCTTTTAATAAAAGTACATTTTTTAAACTTAATAAAATACTACCTTGATATTTTATTAAGTTCAAGAAAAAAATCCCAATTCAGTATTTTTTAAATACTGATTTGGGATTTTTTTATCAGTTCAGCACTAGATTTCTGATACTGATTTGTGGTTTTAAAATCAAACTGAATACCAATAGCCAACTTAAGTATCAACGTAATTCTACCGGTACGGCAAAGACAATATTTTCTTCTCTGCCAGGATATTCTTCAACGCCTAGCGCACCAAAGCCTTTCAACGCTTCAATGACTTGTTTCACTAATATAGCAGGCGCTGATGCCCCTGCGGTAACACCAATTTTATTAATATTTTTTAGCCAAGAAGTTTCAATATCATCCGCGGTATCAATTAAATAGGATGTCGTGCCTATTTTCTCTGCCAACTCTCTTAAACGATTTGAATTAGAGCTATTTTTAGCGCCAACCACAAGTAACAAATCGACTTGATTGGCAATGGCGCGTACAGCATCTTGGCGATTTTGAGTAGCGTAACAAATGCTGTCTTTACGGGGTCCTTGAATGAGGGGATACTTTATTTTTAATGCTTTAATAACATCGACAGTATCATCAACAGAGAGTGTGGTTTGACTGCAAAAATAAAGTTTTTCAGCATTTTTCACTTCAAGTTTAGCAACATCATCCGCTGATTCAATAAGGTAAATACCTGCGGATTCACTGTCGTATTGCCCCATAGTGCCTTCGACTTCAGGATGACCTGCATGTCCAATAAGAATACATTCTATATTTTTCTGGCTAACGCGAGCCACTTCCATATGTACTTTGGTTACTAACGGGCAAGTTGCATCAAATACTTTTAAATCACGTTTTTTAGCTTCATTACGCACGGCTTTAGAAACGCCATGGGCACTAAAGATTACCGTGCTATCGTCAGGTACTTCATCAAGCTCTTCAACAAAAACAGCACCACGGATTTTTAAACCATCAACTACAAACTTGTTATGTACCACTTCGTGGCGCACATAAATAGGTGCTCCAAATAAATCTAAAGCACGGTCAACAATGCTTATAGCGCGATCTACGCCTGCACAAAATCCACGGGGATTAGCTAAAATTATTTCCATAATATTTATCTCATAAAACTTGTCGAGGTAATATCAATTTATAATACTTCTACTAAATCAATAACGAAGGTTACAGGTTGCCCTGCTAAAGGATGGTTAAAGTCAATGGTCACTGAACTACCATTAACTTCTTTGATCATGCCTGGCAGTTCACCACCAGGTTGTGAGAAGGTAATGATATTACCAATCTTAGCGGGCACTTCGGCTGAGAACTTATCAATATCCATGTAATGAATGTTGTCAGGGTTAGATTCCCCAAAAGCATCTACTGCCTCAAGAGTAAACTCTTTGCTGTCACCTGTAACCATACCCAACAGCTGTGTTTCAAAAGCAGATGAAATACTTTGATCGCCCATTATTATTTTAGCAGGCTTGTTATTTACTTTCGTGCTGTCTGCTGCTGAACCATCACTCAGTTTCATCGTGACATGTACTAAAATACTTGAGTCGGCTTGAATAACTTTATCAGTTGTCATATTAAATATCGCGGTTAAGGCCGCTCCTACAGTTTTGTTTGAAAAAATTCTAACCTATAGTGAATCTTTAGGTTCAGCGCTACTTTCATTTGAGATAAAGGAGTCTACAATCATTAACGCAGCACCAATGAAAATCATTGAATCAGCAATATTAAAAGCAGGAAAATGGTTACCCGACCAATGGAAGTCTAAAAAGTCTATAACATACCCAAATAAGACACGATCAATTAAATTACCTAGTGCTCCACTTAGCATTAACGCAAAAGCGATGCTTAACAAGGTGCCTGACTTAGGTGTTTTCGCTAGCCATACAATAAAGACGATACAAGCAATAACCGCAATAGCAGTAAAAAACCAACGCTGCCAGCCGCCTTGGTCGGCTAAAAAGCTAAAGGCTGCACCTAAGTTATGTACATACGTTAGGCTGAAAATAGGTAGCACTTCAAGCGATTCATATAAATCAAATGAACCTACAACCCATTGTTTTGTTACTTGATCGGCTATTAAACACAGTAACGTTAGCCATAACCAACGTAAACCTGTTTCGGTAAAAAGCTTATTTATTTTCATATTTCTGTTCTATCAATAGGTTTGATTTTTAAATAATAAGATAAATAGAATACTAATAATATCGAAGCTATTTAGCATTAGAACAAAGAGAAAGCACGGAGCCTAGTTTACTAGGTGAGTACTTGCGATGCCGTTATAAAGTAAAATAGCAATGATATTCTTATGTATTTATGCAAATTGGCGAACTTCACCTTCACCATCAACGTTAGTTACGCAGCGACCACATAAATCAGGATGCGCTTCATCAACACCTACATCAGTAGTAACATGCCAGCAACGATCACACTTAGTGCCGTCTGCTGCACTGACTGATAACCATAAACCTTCAACCTCTGTTTTAGATGCGTCGCTTGGTGCTTGGCTTGAATCAGCAACAACGTTAATAGTCGCTTTTGAAGTAATTAAAACAAACCGTAACTCTTCACCTAACTGAGTTAACTTTTCAGCTAAATCAGCCGTTGCATATAAAGTTACTTGTGCTTCAAGTGCTTTACCAACAGTTTTTTCTTTACGGGCAAGCTCTAATGCGCGGTTAACTTCAGCACGCACGAATAATAGTTCGCTCCAATAGTCATTGCCTAGTTCTGCGTCGTTTGGCATAGTGGTTAAGCCATCAAACCACACACCTGTGAAAACAAACTCATCACGTTCACCTGTGGCAGGAGTAGGTAATGCTTGCCAAATTTCTTGAGCGGTGAAAGATAAAATAGGTGCCATCCAAGCGGTCATGGCTTCGGCAATTAAATACATGGCCGTTTGACAAGAACGACGTGCGTTAGAGTCAGCTTTGGCAGTATATTGTCTATCTTTAATAATATCTAAATAGA
>JQIA01000927.1_pt1 | contig 15545 bp, 20 predicted proteins | sample 811431 | NCBI WGS metagenome assembly JQIA01 (sample SAMN02998118, study PRJNA258478) | marine sediment metagenome | biome: marine; feature: seafloor; material: sediment; isolation source: oil-polluted sediment collected from 3 locations (0.5 km, 0.7 km and 0.9 km)... | place: USA: Gulf of Mexico ... | reverse complement strand
CCTGGACCACCAAAACGTGGCATTTGATTACCGCCTAATGGCTGATTGAAATTATTATCTGTCATACCCTAACCCTCATAAGTGTAATCTTTGCTTGTACACCTAATATTGTAAATTTAGCCTTGCTCTTTATAGTTCATTTATGAGCACGCTCTAATGCCTACAATGAATGTAGCAACTTAACGGTCTTTTGGTTATACCCAAAAGAGGGTGAAAAAGTCTTTTTATTGCATTATTTATGGGATTTCAACGACAATTGGTGCTGACGGTAAAAAAGGTGTAATAAAAAGAGGGTTAAAGGAAATCAAAAGATCTCTCGCAAATGAGTAGTCAACGGCAAACCACAAGCTCTCCGTTGCACCCATGCTTGATTGGACATAAATATAGATTTATACTGCTCTAAAGCTATTTATGGAGCCCTATAGGAGCCCTCAACAAAAAATAAATATAAAAAGGGCCCCAAAGTAAACTTCCACTTCATCGCTAATTCCGATAATTTCATCTCTCATTGTAAGTCTCTTTCTAGAGATCAATTAGATACTAAAACTGATGTTTCATTACTGAGTTTATGTTCCTTTGGTGCCTTGAGTTCAAATAGTCAGTGCAACACACATCGACCAGTACGATTTTCTCTTTAAGCATCTGAAAATAAAGTAATTAATGTGTTATTTCTATCAGATTATTACTGAGACGTCTCAGTAATAACCTGATCTGCCTATAAAAAACACCTATAACAATATAATAAGACTTTGAAATTAAAGAATATTGAGTTACTTTATTCAACAATCAAGTAGATGGGAGTTACTGAGACGTCTACGTAATAAGCTGTTAGGGTTGCAAATAAAACTATGGAGTTAAATCGTGATAAATAGTGTAAATATTTTGGATGAAAAGGAGATAAAGTCGGTACTTTTGGAAGAAGAGGCAAATTTGAATGTACCTGATTTTTGTAGTTCGATACTTGATTATGTTACCTATTTAAAAGAAGAGGATTTATATAGAAGAGGAAATAAACTTAAGGTTTGGGTAGATTACTTCACTCCGTTGGTTCGTAAGTTTCAAAACGTACTTACAATTTATGGTCTTGAAAAGTCATTTCAGGCAGACAACATAATAAGTAAATCTAAGGAACTATCAGGCTGTGTAGATAGTATCTGTAGACGTAACTTTATCGGTTCCCTTAAGATAGGAAGCAAGAAAAATTCAGAGCATCAATTTTTGGATTTACAGAGATCATTTTTGTCTGATATCACTGCGCTTTCAACTCAGTTAAAAACAGCAATAGCAGCGCGTAGGACGGACAACGAACGCTTTTTTGATTTTTATGATTTTTACACGCCAGATATTAGCGACAAAGTAGTCACAATTGACTTATTGAGAGAAGCAATTGTTTTGATAGAACAGGACTTATCAATTAGCTCTAAAGCAAAAAAGAAAATTATTAATAAGATTTTAGAAATAATCAAAAGTTTAGAAAACTCAGAAACGAAATGGACAATGACTTTAGGCTCGATTAAAGAAACTATTATAATTCTAGGAGCATTAGGTTCTTTAACTGGTGGAGCTGTTGGGCTAGCTCAAGCAACGGAAAAAGTAAAAGAGGCTGAAGAAATAGTCTGCTCAACATCTATTAATAATAATTTTAAAATCGAGCACAACTCATTCAATTTAGTCGTTGAAAATACTATTGCATTAGAAAATAAAGAAGAAAAAATAATAGAGCATGTAGAAGAGGTTAAGGAGCCAAAGCAACCCTAACAAGGCGTTTAAGGCGGACAAATAGCAGCTGGCTGTTGTTCGTACTTCACACATTTTACCCAGCTATTATTTGCCTCTTAACGTGGCATTAGGTGTAAAAGAATGGATGCATCAGATTATATTGCACTAGCATCAATGCTAGTTGCCATTGTGGCTTTAGTAGCCACACTTTACCAATCTCACTTATCTAAAGAGCATAATAAACTTTCAGTAGTTCCTCACCTCATAGTCCATAGATATACGGTAGATGAAAGTTGTAAATTTACTCTTGAAAATAATGGTCTTGGCCCAGCAATAATCAAAGAGTTTAAATTAGTTGCTTCGGGTAAAGAAATCTCTGGATTTATTGAAACTGCGTATGACGAAGCTCTCAATACTTTAGGGCTGAATGTTGCACACTCTTTTTATCATCCATCTAAATTAGAGCATATTTCACCAGCTAAGAAAGTTGATTTATATGAATTGCTTAATGAAAATAAAGAAGACTTAGCTACAGAAGTAGCCGTCATTAGTGAAAACCTTAAATTTAAAATAGTTTATACCTCCATATACCGAGACAAAGATTACGAATATTTTGGTAATACGTAGATATTTACACCTACCAAGAAAATTAACAAATACGCATAACAGTTGGCTTCGCTACAAAATTTTAACCAGTTATTACTCAGCCATTTATGGCTTATACCTCAAAGGTGAAAAATGGAATTTATAGCACTTTTTTTGATTATCATTATTATATTAGTTGTTTTATTAAAAGCTAAAACTAGTCCACCACTAGAAGTTCCATATGAACTAATAGGTCCATTGTTTACTCCTGCAGAGCGCTCATTTTTGGGAGCTTTACATTTAGCCTGTGATGATAAAAAAGTTGTGTTTGGGAAAGTTAGAATAGCTGATATCTTAAAGCCAATTAAAGGGCTTAATCGAAGCCAATGGCAAATAGCTTTTAATAAAATATCATCTAAACATTTTGACTTTGTTATATGTAACGCTGAAGATCTTTCTATAATTTCAGTTATAGAGCTTGACGATAGTAGCCATAATAAAAAATCGAGTATAAAACGTGATGAGTTAGTAGAACTTGCCTGTAAAAACGCTAGCTTAAAATTACATAGGTTTAAAGCAAGTGCTACTTATAACGTTAATGAAATTAGAGATACAATATTTTCCACAACAACTCCGCCTGAAATAGAGCCTAATGCGATTACCTCGAACATTCAAAAGTGCCCAAAATGCGATTCGGAGTTAATTATTAAAACAGCTCAAAAAGGTAAAAATAAAGGTAACCAATTTTTAGCTTGTAGTAGTTTTCCTAAGTGCCGTCATACTGAAGAAATGTAATATAGAGGTTTTGCTTAATATCTTTATCTAGTGGAACTATGCTCGATTGGACGTAAACATGTAGTTTTAGTGGCCTTACCAAACTTATGGAACACTATTGGAACCACTGCAAATAGTGGGATATAAAAAGGGCTCCAAATAAAGCCTTCACCTCATTACTGATTTTGTTGATCTCCCTCCTGTAATATCCAAGTTCTAACCAAAATGATATATTTATAGTTTCTAACATTTTGAAACTATGGGATATTAATACGAATTAATTATAGAGCGGATATTACTGAAAGTATCCATAATAAGCTATTAGCTTATTAAACGAAATCAACCACAAATGGAGTAAATATTGATATGAGTACAAAATATTTTAGAGTTGGAAATGATTTTTACAATTTAAAAAAGTTAATTTCTTCTGAAGCACTGTTAAATGAGAATAAGTTAATATTAACATTTGAAGGAGGGGTTGAAAAAGTATTAACTCATTCAGATAATGATGGTTTTTTATTATTTGTCTTTAATCCGTTTTGTCATGCTATTGAACATGACGATTATGAATGGAAGCCTTCTGAAGAAACATTAAAAGATTATCGCGAAAATCTTTAACCGTAAGCTAACAAGAAAATAAACAAGAACACGTAACAGTTGGCTGCGTTCTACTTCATTTCACATTTTAGCCAACAATTACTTAGCCTCTTATTTTATAAAAACGAGAGGCTGTTTCAAATTCAAAAGGGAATTTATGTTAGAAACTATTACGTTGGAAAGTGCGATAAAATTAAGCGCTCCATTAGCCAAAAAATTATTTAACGATAAACTTAAGCCAATTGTTAGCGGAAAAATTTCACAATATTTCAAGAACAAGTCAGATAACAGTATTTTTGAAAAAGAGTCAGTTAAATATATTTCTTGGGCAACTGGACAATGTTCAACCATAAATACCATCGCCTTTCCCAATACTCCAAAAAAACTCGAAGCACTATATATTCCATTAAAAGTTATAGACGAAAAAGGAAGTGAGATAATAATTAATGCTGAGGCTGATATTTTTGAAAACGATAATAAAGTATTGGTAAATGATACTGCAGGAATGGGAAAATCTACTTTATCAAAAAGAGTATTTCTCAACACCTTACAAAATCAGAATTATATCCCTGTATTTATTGAGCTAAGACAACTAGAGAAACAACCTATAGCTCAACAAATTGCTGCAAAATTTGGTGTCAATACAGATAACCCTAGTAAATTTTTAAATCAACTACCCTTAGTGTATTTATTTGATGGTTTAGATGAAGTTTCGGCTGAAGACAAAAACTATATTATTAAAGAAATTAGGAAATTTATTGATCAATTAGATGATCCTAAAATGTTAATTACATCAAGATTAGAATCATACCTTTCTGAGTTTTATGATTTTACCAGATATACAATAGAACCATTGGTTGAAGAAGAGGCTTTTAGTCTTATTTCTAAATATGACCCAAAAGGAGCAATATCTAAGAAGCTAATAGCGGGAATTCAACGCAGCAGTGATAGGGGACTAAAAGAATTCTTGTCAACACCTTTGTATGTCTCACTTTTATTTTGTGCTTATAGGCACAAAACCGTTATCCCACAAAAGAAGCACTTATTTTACTCTCAAGTATATGAAGCACTATTTGAATCACACGATTTGAGTAAAGAAGTTAATTTTGTACGACCTAAACACTCCAACTTGGATTCTTCTGAATTTCATGTTTTGTTAAGAAGGCTTGGCTTTTGGTGCCTAAAAAATGGAGGAAAGATAGAGTTTCAAAAAGATGAATTAGAGATTGTTATTCAAGAAATAATTTCTAGTACAAATGGAATAAATACTAGTGCAGTAAATTTTGTAAAAGATCTTACAACAACTGTTCCTTTATTTTTAAAAGAGGGAAGCAGCCTTCGCTGGTCTCATAAATCTTTAATGGAATATTTCTCTTCGATGTTTATTTGTAACGACGCTAAAGATAAGCAACAAAGCCTATTACTTCATTTCTATCAATCTAAAGAATGGTCTACATATAAAAACATATTTTCGCTGTGTGCTGATATTGATTTTAGTCCTTTACGTGCATCTGTTGTGAAACAGTTGTTAGAAGACTTTATAAATTATTATGAAACTAATTATCAAAATATAACAAACAAAAGAATAAAGTTTACTGATATTGAAGAAAGAATTGGGCTGACTTTTGGTAAAAACTATGGATTTAAGATTTTTGAATTAAATACGTCAAACTCATTAAAGTTTACTGATGAATCCTTTTGGGGTGACGGCAACCCTGATGTCCACGCGGTTAAAAATATATATAAAGCTAGTGACAATGAAGTGTCTCAAATGATTACCAATTTGCCTGGTAGAAATGGATTAATTCATGGGATAACTGTATTGAATAGGGAGAGTATGATAATAAATATTTTGAAATATAAGTGCCCGCAACTTGTATTAAATAAAGACAAAGACAAAGACAAAACCAACTTTAGAGAAGTTTTACTTAATTCCGCAATTAAACAGAATAAATTGTACATAGTTTCAGATATCCCAACTGAACTTATAAACAACTCAAAATATTTTCATATCATAAATCGTTTGTTATCCGGATTTGATGAAGTAGCGTTAGATTACAATGGGGTAAAAATTGAATTAAATAAAATAAATGAAGATTCCAGTAATGGTATTGATCAACTCATTGGAGAGTTAGGTTAAAACATCATAAGTCACTTAAAAGGCAAAAACGTTGGCTTTTGCTTCTTCGTCGCTTATTTTAGCCAACAATTTTTTGCCGCTTAGCGTGCTAAGTGTAACATTAAACAAGGAAGTTCAATGAAATACCTGAGTGTAATACTTTTTTTGTGTTTAGCTTTTGTTTTGTATTATTACTTAGCAACTCCATATAAACCGTATGAAGAGACTCCAATATTGATACCTAAAAATAGTGCAAACCCAAATTTAGATAAACCTCGTACAAGGGTATCTTTGGATTTTAATAAGCCTTTCACTAAGTCAGAGTCTTATATTTATTATGATGATTATAAGCCTATAAATAAAGATACCTACTCTACAAAACTTAAATATGCGTCTGATGATGCTTCTTGCACTTTCTGGTTAAATAAATACAAGCAGAACAACAACGGTTATAACAAGGTTAACAAAGATAAGGCTTGTAACGGTCTAATCATTACTAACGCTATTAGACGTTAATATTACATTCTTTGCCCAGACCAAACTACTCGACCAATAATTTCTATATCTGTTCCGTCTAGGTTTTCTTTATTAATTTCCCAAGGTTCGTAAAGGCTATTGTCTGATTTAACTTTGATAATTCCGTTAGGCAACATTTGTAAGCGTTTAACTAGTAAATTTTGCTCATGTCGCATCACGTAAACTCCATCACTTAACCCATTAAAATGACGATTTACCATAATCATGGCGCCGTTCTTTAATGTTGGGTACATGCTGTCACCATCTACTAACATCAAAAATACATCATTTGGGTTTACACCAATTTCTTTATTCAGCCATTCAGGTTTAAAACTGATTAAGTGTGTTTGCTTTTCTGCTTCTACCAATAAACCATCACCAGCTGACGCTTTAACTTCGTAAAAAGGTAAGTTTATATGACTACCTTTTTTCTTCTCATCTAGTTCCACATTTAGATTTTCTTTTCCTGTCATGAACCATAAAACATGATCATGAAGTGATGGCGTTGCAATTATTTTATCAATTACAGATATACCAACATTTGAAAACCCAGCTTCAACTTTCTTTAATGTACTCAAAGATATACCTGTTATTTCAGAGAAATCAGCTTGAGTTTTATTGATTGATTCACGGAGAATTTTAATTTTTCTACCATAATTCATTTGACATGGTTCCATATTTGGATTTATGATTACCGCAAGTTCTATTTATAGAACCTCAGAGCGATTGTAATCGCTTTGAATTGCTTGAACCGTAAATGATTACATAGGTGATATATGAATACAAACTTCGCACTACTAGCTCGTTTTGAATCACCTGTGATTGAACTTAAAGACGTTTGCCAAGAATTCTTCGGTATTTCAGTAAAAACGGCAAAACAAAAAATCAAAGGCCAAGACTTTCCAGTTCCAACATTCAGCCTAAGTAAGTCTGAACGCAGCCCTGTATTCATAAAGGTAGAAGATTTAGCGAGTTATATCGACAAACAATATGAAATTGCCTCGAAAGAATGGCAACAAGTGAACGTAGCTTAATCATGAACAATCCTAACGTGTACTTTCAAAGGGAAGACTGGGGCGATGTTGCTATACAGCACAACGGCCAAGTTCATCACTTTTGTAACTTAGTCTCGTTAATTGGATTTCTTCAAACGGTACATGGTCACGAATTCAACTTAATTGAAGTTGATGAAAACAACTATCACGAACTACAACGACAAGGGGCTTTTGATGAAAACTAAACCAACAAAAATCCCTTGTTTAGTTGATGCCTTATCACTGACTTGGTCACCTCAAGAATTAGTAAAGATTAAAGAGATGGCTAAGATTGGCGCTTGTATTAAAGGCGAGTTAATCGTTAAGGCAAAAGATGCTGCCTTAAATCGTGAACTGGCAAAACTTGAAAACACAAAAAACAAAGAATTGTTAGGCACTAACGCGTTTAACGCGCATGAATACGAAGCCATTTTGACTCGTTACAAAGACTCATGTAGCACCATTACACGCGAATATAACAATCGTAGACATAAAGATTTACCGCTTAAATCATTGGCTCTTTCAGACAATGAAGTCGCTGCACGTTACGAATTACGTGACATGTTAAAAGGCGAATTAGAAGTAGATACAGGCATTAAATATGGTGACCGCTTAAACAATTTATTAGAGAACATTGGCGTCGATTTATTAGATGTTCTTGGTTGTGGTGAGGTAGAACGCTTTGTTTGTCGTTTGAATCATGTGTTCAATCAGGAAACCTATATTTGGACCGTTAAGAATAATCCAACAGGACGTTTTAATTATTCTTATTCAGCAACTTTATATGCTGACGGTGAGCAAGCGGGTGTTATTTGTTGGGGTGGTAAAAACCTTGGTTGTTACGTGTCGTTCATGGGAACGGGCTGTAACGCCTTGGATATGACTCGCCTCTATGAAGAAATTAAAAACATACCGGCCTTAAAAATTACGCGTATTGATTTAGCGCATGACGATTACGCAGGGAAGCACTCAATTAAGCGAGCATTGACCAAAGCCAAAAAGGGACAATTTAATTCTGGCGGCCGTCCTGCTTGTTATATGTATGTTGAATCAGGGCATTTAACGGAAAAAATGCTGAAAGAGAATTTCAAAGATTTAAAAGAAATCAGTAACGAATCTACTAAATCAACCGCTAAGAAAACGTTTGGTTTTATTCCCAGTAAAGGAAAAACGCTTTATATCGGCTCACGTGAATCGGGCAAGCTTTTACGCATTTATGAAAAGGGTAAACAGTTAGGCGATATGAAATCAAAGTGGGTACGTTGGGAAGTTGAATTACATTCAAGCCAACGCGTAATACCACTTGATGCCATGGTAAAGCCTAGTGAATACCTTGCGGCCACTTACCCAGCACTCGCTTTTTTAAGTGTTGAGCAATGCAAAATCAAAACATTGGTTAAACAAGCAACCATGACCATAGAGAAAATTGTTGAAAACCAAGTTATCAGCACCCGTAAAGCCATCAACATGATGCGCGTAATTTGTGGTTTATCAGATAGTGAAATAGTAGAGAAATTTGTAAAAGACATTGAAGAGCCTGACTGCCGTTCATCAATGCCTAAACGGTTGAAAGCCTCAGTTATCGAAGAGTGGGTTTTACAACAACAAGAACAAGCGGCAGCAGCTTAAACATTTAATTAATTGGAGAATGAAACATGAGTATTCAAACAGGTATTTTTTTACGGGGTGTTTTAGTTGGTACTAAGTTAACTAAAAACCGTTGGACTGACCAAAGTGGTAAGCCTCAAGAAACTAGCTACACCGAAATCGGTATAGAAGTGTCTTTTATCAACGGCTTTGAACAAGAACAAAAAATGATTAGAACAGCGCGCATCAGTGCTGATAAAGAAAAAGACGCCTTTTTCATTAAATCACTTTCAGAAAATCACGGTGCTCTAGTTGAACTACCTGTGAACGTGGGTGATTACCGTAATGTTTACGTTGATTCAAAAGCAGTACTACTTGTTATTGAACCAGCTACTCAACAGAAAGCTAGCTAATTACAGGTAAATATTATGACCTTTTTAATCGTCCTTAACTTTATAGCACTAGTTTATTTCCTTTATCGAGTTCATATGAGTTTGACTAATTCAGTCAGACCATTGAAGCAAGATAAAGAGAAATCATTCAATAAAAAGTTAAATTCAGCGGCTTTAAAGGTGCGTAATAAATGAAAGCTTTAATCGTTATTTTTCTTCTTTTCTCGTTTAGCGCTACTGCGGCTGACTGCGTAAAAGTAAAAAGTAATGGTGTTTTAGCCATAAGTAATCAGCCAGTAGATGCTTGTCCATCTGGTTTGATTATTTTAACCAAGTCTGACTATGACGCGATATCGCTTGAAGCAATCGTTGCCGTTCTCAAAGACTTGTTCGAATTCTCTATTGAGGATTTCGCGTACTTTAATGCGATTTGCTTAATAGGGTTTATAACTGGCCATTCACTTGGTCGTGTCAACCGAATACTCGGTAAGACATAATTTTAAAACTAATCCTTTAAGGGGAAACACATGAATACATTTAACAAAATGAAAAACCGCATTGCTAATTCAAAAGGCGCTAAAGCTTTAGCTGCTGGTGCAACTGGTGCTCTTGCTTCTTTTGGCACAATGGCTGCTGACCATTCTGCTGCTATTGGTGCAGCTGGTACTGATGGGGCCACTAATGTCGGTGCTGCTATTACAGTGATTCTTACTATTGCTGCTGTTGTTACTGGCGTAGGTATTGTTATTAAGCTTTTAGGTCGTTAATCAATGCTTACTTCCATAATGTTTGCGAGCATTTTTACTTATTGTTTTGTTGAGGGGTTTTCTAGTGGCATACGTACAAGTTAATAATGCGTCGCATACGTTGAAATTAGCGGCTTTTATAGTCGCTTTTTTTTCATCTTTTTTTAGTTATTCAGCAGATATAGATTATTCATCGTTATCTGGTGAACCTGCTGTTCCAAAACTAGGCACAACTGTAATGTGTGGTTTATCAATTAAACCTAGTATTGGTCAGCTTGAAATGCCTGTCATTAATACTACTCTTATTCAACGTGTTACTGCTTGTAAGAATATTATTCAAGATTACATTGTTACAATGCCTGCTTATAATGCTTGTTCAGCACCTTCTGTTACTTGGAAAACAATTAGTAGTGGAGTTCCTTATCCCTATATTGCTTATACTCATAGTAGTGGTCCAGCTTTTTATCAACAGTGTGATTTTACTGCTCATAGTTCTGGTCAAGCTTCAGCTTCTATTCTTAATGAATTTATTATTTACTCATGTCCACCACCTCTTTCACCATCTTATACATTCGAAGTTGATTCTAATGATGATGGTGATATTGATACTTGTTATAAGCCAGCTGATGTACAAGCACTTCAAGACGCTCAACGTGAAGATGAAAAGGCTGATGAATATTGTCAAAATTATGTTTTAGACTCTGGTAATAATACTGCTAATAATATGTGTTATTCATCATCGAATGGCTCTTCTTGTAATGTTCAAAAAGTTACTACTGATGGTGGTGGATCTTATTATAAAGGTGTTTCTAGCTCTGATGGTGGTTGTGCTACTTCTGAAAATCCTCCTTATGATGATGCGGGTACTGGTGAGGGTAAGGATGATTGCTTGTATTCTGGTGGTGTAAATTATTGCCAAGCTAATAGAGATAAGCATTGTTCTACTACGGTTGGTGTTGAAATTTGTGATGATGGTTGTATTGATGATGGTACTAATCTTTTTTGTGATACTTCAAAACATCCAGATGTAGGCGAGGGTGATAGTAATTATTTTGATGATAATGGTACTTGCTCTGTAATTTCTGCTTCTTCTAGTCGTGGTTTTTGTGAAGATAATGACGGTACTTGGGACGAGACTACTGATTATCAGGAAACGAGTTGTCCTGCTGGTGCTGGTACTTGCTCTGTTGCTGTTGCTGGTCTTTGTGGTTCTTGCTTTGATGCGGGTGGAACTTGGACACCTGATCCGACTGCACTGTTAAGTGATGAAGCTAAGGTTGGTATTGAAAATGGCGCTTTGGCTAAAACGGGCAATGATAAACTGTCTCAAATTGAACACGGTCAGCGTAAAACGTCTGAAGCAACTCAATCAACCATTAAAAGTGGTACTGGTAAAATTGTTAATGCTATTGAATCTTTAGGTGAAAAGTTAGGGCAATCCAAAGCAGAAGAAGAAAAAGAAAGTTTTACGACGACCACTTCAACGATTGAAAAATCAAAAATCAATTCACTTTTTGATGCGGCTGCTACCGCTACATTGACGGCTGACATTGAAACGCTGAAAACTGATATTACAACGTCTATTAATTCTATTAGGGCTGAAGCCTCTTCAATGATGTCTATTACTGTTCCTAATTCTACTGGCTATGAAGCAAGAAATCTTACGTTAACTCAAGGGACTTTTGATGTGTCTCTTTCGCGTTTTGGTGAGTTTTTTAGGATGCTTGCTACTCCAATTATGCTTGTTTGCTCTATTCTTGCGGGTCTTATTTTATTAGGAGGTAAAAACTAATGAAAAAATTATTAATTTTGCTCTTACTCGTTCCGTTCTTGGCTACCGCTGATACTTATACCGATGTTGGTGGGGCCTCTCAAATGGTGGCGGATAGTTTTACTGACTTATGGGATTTCATGTATACCGATGTGCCTGATTTGATTCAGCGAGCAATCGCTTATTTTATTACGTGGAGTATTAAAGGTAAGTTGGAATTTTATAAGGTGTTCATTGTTTACGCTTGGGGCATGGCGAAGGTGATTATTTTAGATTTAAATATCATGTCTCAAATAACGAGCAATATGTCGGCTTTGCCTGTTGATGTTCGTCAGGCTTTTATTGATATGCGCTTGTTTGATGGTATCAATTTATTGCTTCATGCTTCTGTGACTAAATTCGTTATGAATTTCTTAGGTAAATAATATGGCCACTAGTATTTTTCATGGCGCGCCTGGTTCTTTTAAAACGGCGAGCGCTTTTTGGTTTGAGGTGTTACCTCAGTTACGAGCAGGTCGTTTAGTTGTTACCAATATCGAGGGTATTCTTACCAAAGAGTCTATTGAAATAGAGCTAAATGAAACCTTTCCCGCTTCCGCGGATATTTGGCGTTTATCAAGTCAAACTGAAAAGGGGTTGTACTTATGGCGTAGGTGGTTTTGGTGGATGCCTGTTAATGCCTTTATCATTATTGATGAGGTTCAGGACGTTTTTCCTGATGATGCAAAAGTATTTAAACCTGAAGAGTTAGATTCTCTGGGTATCGAATCGTTAAAAGATCAGTTACCCGAAAAATATTATAACTATTACCAAAAGGCTATCTCACAATATACACCGCCTACGGATGAAGGCTCTGTTGATGACACGGGTGAACTCATCCTTGATGAGAACGGCAATATCATTTACCCGAGAAAAATGCGTGAAGCTAACATGCGACAACGTAAATATAGTTGGGATTTGATTTATTGTACTCCTGCTATTGAAGAGGTTCATAAACTCATAAGACGGGTGACAGAATTCGCTTACTTCTATAAATACAATAAAGCCTTAGAGTTTATCCCTTACTTTAAAAGGAAGCCGAGAATCCATGAACATAGTCCTAAAAACAACGGAACGCCAAAAAAGAAAGACGACCCGACAGTCTGGAGACGAGTCCCAGTCGATGTCCACAAATGTTATAAATCCACCAGTACAGGGGAAATTACAAAACGGGGAGGTCTTAACGCCTTCAAAGACCCTACGCTTGTTTTTGCTTTCGCCTTATTACTTCTTTGTTTCGGTTATGGCGCATGGTGGGGATTTATTAAAGAAGATAACAAACCGTTCTCTCAAGGGGCTGGTGTTCGTAACCAAGAAGGTATTAACGTTTCTAGCCAAACCACTCTTAAAAATAGTCGTGTTTCTAATTCTGTTAACCCTGTTCAGGGTAGTAATGAAATTCGCATTTCTTTAGAACTGCCCTTTGATGCGACTAAGATTTACTTAACGGGCTATCAAGACGTAGTGCTTAACAAAGATAAAAAGTACAAACAGTACTTCTTTGTTATGACAGCTGGTGATGACCAAATATCGATTAACAATCACGACCTCTATTACTTTGGTTATGAAGTCGCCTTTATTAACGAGTGCATGGTTAAGCTTAAAAAGGATGAGCAATTCAAAATTGTTACGTGTCAGCCTAAGAAAATAGAAAAGCCTGTAAAAGAAATTGAGCAGCCTATTTTGTCTGCTTCGTTATAGATTTTTAATTAAATAGAGGAATATAAAATGCTTACACTTGAAGAAAATGAATTGTTATCTTCAAGGTTTAACGTTTTCAATGATGCAGAATTTAAGGTGATAGCGCGTGCGTTAGTTGAGTTGGATAAAGTTATAGATGATATTGAGATAAATGATGTTATTGCAAATATCATTGATCAAATGGCATTGAGTAACTCAAGCGAATTACTGGCTATTTATAGCTAAGAAAAGAAAGGGCTAATTACATCATCTGTCAGTTAATTTTACATAATTTAAAGATAATTATTTTTTAGGTAAATAAGGTCAAAGAAATTAATAACTTAAATACATGGCTTGTTTTTTGCTATTTAAAATAAATGATTACTTTAATCTTAATCAGCAAAAGGAAGCAATGAAATGATAAATTTTTTTTTATTATTGGCCGTTTTAATCACTGGTACTGCAAACGCGGGCCTAATCACTTTTGGGAACGCGACAGCATCAAATCCAAATAGCTTTGAAAGCTTCGATAGAAGTGGAGCTAATGCAGAGTTAGCAACGACTCAGTTCAGTGGAAATGGCATTACATTTAACTCAATAGTTGGTGGTGGACCAACTTCACATATTAACAGTAGCTGTAATGTTGGTGGTCTTACTGGTAGTGCTTGGGTCAGCATAGGTGTTACACCGCCTTGTGGTGTTGCTGCAGGTATTAGTATCTCTGAAATACTTTTTGATGAAAATGTTTCAGAACTTTCTTTCTTGTTTAGAACAAATAATTCGGCAAGCTATTTATTTGAGTCTCTTCTAGGTGGGGTTCAGGATGCGCAACTTACAGTTTCGAATAGCATAGTGGGAAATACTACTCAGTTCTTATTTACTGGTGATTTTGATCGAATTAGGTTTACAGAACAAGTGGAAGACAGCTGGTTTTGGATAGATGATCTTAGTTGGAAAACCGCTCCGTCATCGGTTCCTAATCCTGCTACTCTTGGCTTGTTAAGCTTAGCTCTGTTGGGTTTAGGCTTCAACCGTCGAAAAACTAAAAGCTAAAGCTCACTTGGATACTAGTAAGATAAAGCCTCCTTCTATCGGGGGCTTTTTTATATGTATGTCTCGTATTGGCTCTGACTTCAACCAGTGAAAGCGTAGTCATAAACCGAAGATAATGCTTCCGTCCATCAACAAACTCAGGCTCTGAATCAACAATTTTAATTATCATTATTAACTTCCTTTTTATCAGCAGTATTTAGTTTCTTCATTTTTGCCACAATTGCCCGTGTCTCTTCCTTTAGTTCTTCAATCTCTTTTAAAGTGCTAGCGATTTCAGCTTCAATATCAGTCATGCTCTAAGTTCCTTGATAGTGTCAATTTAATGTGTACCCGTTTCGTAGAAACATAGGGGTGCGCGCTTAATTTGATGCTAATCAAACAGAGTGAGAGAATAATTTTGTCAATGAAAATCAAGGAGTGTCTGAGGTTATTTTTGTGTATTTAAAAATGTTCTTAGAAACCTTTATTTTACTTTACTAAATTAGGCTTGAAGCTCTTTGGAACCCTCTTTTGACCTTTTCTTTATTCTTTACTTAATGATTACTGTTATTACTTTTAGGCAACTGAGCTTTCAATTGACGACCTTGAGCGATGATGACGAGGACGAGGGCGAAGCCTGAGCAACGAGGAAGAGGAATTGAGCGGTGGGAGGATATGAAAGGTTTTACTCCCGTTTAGTAATACGGGGGTAAAGTTTTTTCAAAGCTCCTCTGCAAGCGTTAAGTGTCAAGGCCTACAGTGATTTGTCAGCTTTGCGTTTGTTCGTTTTTCTTCGCGTAGCGAGTGTTGCACAATGCCCCAAGTAGTTTAATTTTTTGCACTATTATTAACCTAGTGCCAATGCCTCCTTAGTGCTCAGACTGTGTGAAAACTCCCAGCGTAAATTTTTTATGCGACGCTACGTAAATTAACAGGTGGTTTATTATCAAACGC
>JQIA01000926.1_pt1 | contig 15545 bp, 17 predicted proteins | sample 811431 | NCBI WGS metagenome assembly JQIA01 (sample SAMN02998118, study PRJNA258478) | marine sediment metagenome | biome: marine; feature: seafloor; material: sediment; isolation source: oil-polluted sediment collected from 3 locations (0.5 km, 0.7 km and 0.9 km)... | place: USA: Gulf of Mexico ... | reverse complement strand
CAAGAATCGGCCAATGAACAACCAGCTTTTAAATCTGGTAACAATACTTTCTTTGAAGGGTTCAGTATTTTTGCTGTTTCGGCCATAAAATGTACTCCAGCAAAAACAATAATCTCAGCATCAGTAGTGGCTGCTTTTTGTGAAAGTGCTAAACTATCGCCTACAAAATCGGCTATATCTTGTATGGCATCTTCTTGATAATAATGGGCAAGAATAATTGCATTTTTTTCTTTTTTAAGGACATTAATTTCATGAATGAAATCAATTCCCTTAGGCGTTTCTATATCTAAAAACCCTTTTTCTTGTAAATTATTTTTAGCTTTTTCTAGTGTCTTCATTTGTTGTGTTTTATCTTCATTTAAACTAAAATATATACCAAACAATCGGATGAATATCCGATTGTTTGGTTAAGTATTGGTATGTAAATTTAATAAATTTGGTTAAATAAACCATTTATTATATTTTAACTCTCCAGCCAAATTTATCTTCAGCTTTATTTTTTTGAATATCAGTAATTCCTTTTTTAATAAATGAAGCATAACTGTTTTCTACTTTTGGAAGCTCGAAATATTCTCCTTTATTTGAAAAGCCACTTATTGGACTAATAACAGCGGCTGTACCAGCTCCAAACATTTCTAATAGCTCACCTTTGCGAGCAGCTTCTACAATTTCAGTTACTCTAACAGGTCTAACATCAACCTTTAACCCTTTATCTTCTGCAAATTTAATAATGCTTTTACGAGTAACACCATCTAAAATACGATCACTTGTAGGAGCGGTTAACAATGTGTCATTTACTCTAAAGAAAACATTCATGACTCCGGCTTCTTCTAAAAATTCGTGTGTATTTGCATCTGTCCAAACTACTTGCTGAAAACCTTCTTGGTTTGCCAATTTAGTTGGGTAAAAAGAACCAGCATAATTACCTGCAGCTTTTGCAAATCCAACGCCACCATCAGCAGATCTACTGAATTTATCAGCAAAAACAACTTTCACAGCTCCTGTATAATAGGCTTGAACAGGAGAGCAAATAATCATAAATTTATAGGCATTTGATGTTGAAGCAGAAACGCAATTCTCAGTTGCAATTATAAATGGTCTAATATACAGTGCACTATCTTTTCCTTTTTTTACCCATTCACTATCCATCTTTAACAAAGTAGTTAATCCTTCAAAGAAATAATCTTTTGGAAAAGCAGGCATATCTAACCTTTCGGCAGAAATATTAATACGTTTTTGATTTTCATCGGGTCTAAATAACCATACATCATCATTATCATCTTTGTAAGCTTTCATTCCTTCAAAAACAGCTTGACCATAATGAAAAACTTTAGCAGAAGGGTCAAACGCAATAGGCTGATAAGGCCTTATTTTTGGAGTTTGCCATTCGCCATTTTCAAAATCGCATTCAAACATATGGTCGGTAAAAACTTCACCAAATGTTAAGTTGTTAAAATCAACTTCTGAAATTCTCGATTTTGCTATTTTTTCAATATGTAATGCCATAGTTGTTTTGTATTTAGTTTAAACAAAATTACTTAAATTTTTTAATTTAAAATCCGAAAGTAGTCTAATGTTACTGTCTTATTTTTAATATATTTGATTAAAAATGACCGTATAAGTAATACCATTAATTTTTTTTTACATTATTAGCAACTTTGGGGATGGTTTTTTTTCATTAGTATAAAAATAATTCTCAAGGTTTGTGGATTTAAGATGATAGTTTTCAAGGTATTAAAAGTTGAAATTACAGGTAAAAAAAGCATTGGTAAGTACTATTTAAAATCGATATTTGTATTTTAAAATTCTAGAAGGTTTGGAAAGAAAAATAATTGTGACATCTGATGGTTCGTCAACCATTCATTTACCCGAATGGGATGAACAATATCACTCTAAACATGGTGCAATACAGGAAGCAAATCATGTATTTATTAAGAATGGTTTGTCACTTTTTTCTAAGTTGAATATAAGTATTTTAGAGATTGGTTTTGGGACAGGGTTAAATAGTTTTATTACTTTTTTGGAAGCTCCAAAAAGTGAATTGTCAGTGAATTACGTGGGTATTGAAGCCTATCCTGTAGCTATTGAAGAGGTTGAAAAGCTGAATTATGTATCTCAATTAAATGCTCAAGAATTCAAAACGGTATTTACTACGTTACACAAACAAGAATGGGAAATAAAAAATAAAATATCTCCTTCATTTTCTTTTACAAAACGCAAACAATTTTTTCATGAAATAGTTGATGTTAACTGTTTTGATTTAATTTATTTTGATGCCTTTGGAGCGAAGGTTCAGCCTGAATTATGGACAGAAAAAATATTTAAATTAATGTATACTGCATTAAAAAAAGGTGGAATTTTAGTAACTTACAGTGCCAAAGGAAGTGTTAGAAGAGCGATGCAATTTGTTGGATTTACGGTAGAAAGATTGCCAGGGCCACCTGGTAAGAGAGAAATGTTAAGAGCGGTTAAATAAAAAGAGAATACTTAGTATTATGAAAAGACAAAGGTTTAAAAAACGAAAAAAACCAAATTACAAAAGAGGGTTTTTATTAATTTTATTATTGCTTATTATTTTGTATTTATGGTTTAATGCTGAAGGGTTTATCAATACATTGTTTAGTGTAAAGGACTGAAGTTAAGCTACATGTTGTATTTTCTTCCTTTCCATTCAAAGCTTTTGAAAATAGAGAGAATTCCAACTCCAACAATAAAAAAAGGGTAAAGTACACTCGTGAATAAGATGTATTTAAGTGATTTTTTGTCGTTTAAAAAGGAGGCTGTTTTAGAAATTAAAATCCAGTCAAAAATTAGTTTTAGAACAAATAGAGTCAAGAGGTATTTCCATAAAATAGGATGTATGATACTTGCAATCAATAAAACAACTAAAAGTAAATTCATTGCTAGTACAGTAATTCCAACAAACTTCGCAAAAGAGTTTTTGTAGGCCGTGGATTTTGATGCCCATCTAATTTGTTGGTTTATGAATGAATTTAAATTCTTTTCAGAATTAGTTTCAACGATAGCTTCTTTCGATTTTAAAAAGCTAACCTTAGAAGGGAAAGCACCCCTCATTTTTTCTAATAAAAAAACATCATCACCACTGGCAATTTTTAAATTACCCTCAAAACCGTTCACTTCATTAAAAGCGGTTTTATTGTAGCATAAATTTGCCCCATTGCACATTATTGGTTTTTCAATCCCAAAACTTCCTATAGTACTCCCTATTAAACTAATAAAATTTAAATTTTGAAAATGAAAAAGAAAAGAGTTTTGTTTTTTAAATTTTACAGGAGCACTTATAAATACAGGTTGTTTTTCTTCAATTTGTTGATTGAATAGCTGGAGCCAATTATTTGGAACAACACAATCTGCATCAGTGGTTACAATCCAATCAAAAGAGGCGTATTTTAGGCCTAATTCTATAGCATCTTTTTTGGGGGAATTGGATTGTTTCTTTCCTCGTAAAATTCGAATAGAAACTGTTCCGGTTTTTGTTGTAAAACTATTTATTACTTCTAAAGAATTGTCGGAAGAATGATCATCAATTAAGAATACTTCAAAAAAATCAGACGGATAATTTAAATTATATATTGAAGTGAGTAAACTGGATAAATTTTCAGCTTCATTTCTAAAAGGAATTATAATTGAAAATTTAATTTCAGGGGTTGTTTTGTTATTTTTTTTAAAAGATTTAAGATTATCAAATCCAACTATAAAAGCTATAATTATTAGGATGTATAAAAATGCTATGATAACTGAAATATAAATCATGTTGTTTCTTTTAATTTAAAATTCAGCACAAAAATACTTCCCAATAAAGCAGGAAACCCAAAATTTAAGACCCACATTAAAGTTGTTACAGTAACAATTGTTAACTCATTTAATCCAATAAAACCAAATATAAAAATAGCAATTGACCCCTTAATAACCCAATCGAAAATTGCTAAACTAGGAATTATAGAAGCCAGAAAATATACGCAAAAGAGCAAGTTCATGATAATTAGGTATGGAGTTTTTACTTCAAACATCCATAGTAATAGGTAAAATTGATGAGAAAAAACAAGATAGCGTAATAGCGCTAGTCCAAGTATTTTAAAATAATTGCGAGGTTGTATTTTGTTTAAATATACACGAATTTTGTTCCAATAATTTTGGATATTTTTTAGAACCCCTAATTTTTGAGTAATTAAAAAAAGGGCACTAATAAAACCAATTAGAAGCATCAATTTTTTAAAATTAAAAGGTGGAATATCAACAGCAAAATTCGTTAAGAAAAATAGGAGTCCAACAAGTCCAAAAATCGTTGTAATTACTAACTGACTCATATTTCCCAAAAAATTTAGGAATACTATTTTTTTTCGTATTTTTTTTTCAAAATAGATGGCCTTTACCCCATATTCTCCAATTCTGTTTGGAGTTATTAGTGAAGCTGTGAGTGAAGCTAGGCTTTGTTGATACGCTTCAAAAAAGGTAATCTTTTGTTCTTGGGAAGCGAGTAGCTTCCATTTGTATATTTCTAAAAACCAATTAGCATCTGTAAATAGAAGTACTACAATTAAGAGCCACATGTTTTTAGAAAATAAATGGCTTAATTGCAGGTGTAATTCAGTGATTGATAAAAGTTCATTACTAACAAGTTTCAAGTATATAAAATAGCATGCAGTAATTACCAATACTATTTTAAATAGTAAAAAAAGGAATTGTTTGTATTTGATAGAGATATTGTACATTTGGTTTTACAAATAAACAACTAATTGAGTTCAGAAAAAATCATATTGGGAATTGATCCTGGAACGACTATCATGGGGTTCGGGTTGATAAAAGTGGAAAATAAAAAAATGGAGTTAATTCAATTAAATGAATTGACCCTGAAAAAGTACTCTGATCATTATGTGAAGTTGAAATTGATTTTTGAACGAACCATTCACCTCATTGAAACATATCATCCAGACGAAATAGCGATTGAAGCTCCTTTTTTTGGTAAAAATGTGCAGTCTATGTTAAAACTTGGGAGAGCTCAAGGTGTAGCGATGGCGGCTGGGCTATCTCGAGAAGTTCCTATTACGGAATATTCGCCAAAAAAAATAAAAATGGCAATAACGGGTAATGGAAATGCAAGTAAAGAACAAGTAGCAAAAATGTTACAAAATCTGCTTAAAATTAAAGAATTACCTAAAAATTTAGATGCAACAGATGGTTTGGCTGCTGCAGTTTGTCACTTTTATAATAGTGGTAAAATAACTTCAGGAAAAAACTATACTGGTTGGAGTGCTTTTGTAAAACAAAATAGTGATCGAATAAAAAAGTAATTAGATTACAATATCACATTCGTAAGTTGCATATCTTTTTTCAATAATTAATTTTCTATGTTCATGAAAAAGTTGATGTTCTTTAGAAGCTTCCATTTTATCTTTATCCTCTTTTGAGGTCCAATATTCTACTAAAAAATAATGATTTTCTTCATTTCTATCTTTAAAAATGTGAAAATGATCGAGTCCAGCAGGTTTTGCTTCTGTTAATTCTTCAAATTTTTGTAATTCAACAAACGAAACTTCCTCTCCTTCTTTTACTTTAAAAGAAACAATATGTGTGTACATGGATTTATGATTTTCTCAAATTTACAACACAAATCTTAGAAAAAAGGTAACATAAATCACTTTTTAGCATTTTTTTAATCGAAGATGTACATTTGAAATATAGCTACAGAAGTTAAATAGGAGTCTCGTAATCGTAATCTTTTGAAGTACCCTTATGTAGTTTTTTTTCGAAATCAATTTCCCTATCCATCTCTACAAAGTTATGGCAAGCTTTTTTCAATTCTTTTGGAAAGTTATTCCATTTCAAATATCCAAGTTTTAAGCCTTTTCTAAGTTCCTCATAGGTTTGTTGAGAAAGGGGTAAACTAGTATCAAGTATATGTTTTGCTTTCATATCCAGCAATTTTATTCAACATATGTTTAATCTATTTCGTCCAAGTTTTTGTACTTGTCTGACTTCCAAAAATCCAAATAAGAATACATTAATTCGTTAGACATGTCCATCCATTTTACACGTCCTGAATGGATTGCTTTTCTCAAACTACTGAATCTTTTTTTTGAAAGTGGAAGTTTCATTCTTGTTAAATCTACTGATTTCATGGTGTTAATTTTTAAATTAGCTATTCATATATCAACATAACTTTACTCAGTTTTTCGCAGATCATTAGAGGTAAAGACAGCTTGGGTTTTGTAAAGTTTGTACTTTTAATTACGGTGTTTGCACACTGGAAGAGCCTATTGGAGTTTCTAAATAGTTGGCTACGGTTACTGCTTATTATAACGTTTTTTTTTGTAAAAAACAAATCTCAGTGAAGATATATTGCTAATTATTAGTTATTTAAATATAATTTTTGGTGTTTTTAGATTTGTGTTAACTACGAAAATGTGATACATTTATGAACGAATTGTGTGCTCATTTCAACCTGTGTGTTTTAGTCGAAAAGAAGATTTAAATATCGAAATATAATTTAATTCTCATATTGAATATATTACTACATTTATCAAATCATAATTTATTGAATTGGCAGGAATTTATATTCACATACCGTTTTGTAAACAAGCATGTTATTATTGCAATTTTCATTTTTCTACTTCTTTAAAAAGAAAAGAAGAAATGATAAGTGGACTTATTAAGGAGTTGCTGTTACGAAAAAATGAATTTTCTCAAGAAAAAATTGAATCTATTTATTTTGGAGGAGGAACACCTTCTTTATTGACAATAGCAGAATTGGAATTGTTATTAGATGCTATTTATAAAAATTATGAAGTTGTTGATAATCCTGAGGTTACTTTAGAAGCAAACCCAGACGACTTGTCTTTGGAAAAAATAGCATCCTTAGCAAAACTTCCTATAAATAGGTTAAGTATTGGAATTCAATCTTTTTTTGATGACGATCTGATTTTCATGAATAGAGCTCATACTGCCGAAGAATCAAATAAGTGTTTGCAAGAAGCCTTCAAATACTTTGACAATATTACCATTGATTTAATTTATGGAGTTCCAAAAATGAGTGCAGAAAAATGGCTGGCCAATTTAGGACAGGCGTTTAAATTTGGTGTGCCTCATATTTCTAGTTATGCTTTAACCGTTGAACAAAAAACAGCGTTGCATAATTTTATAAAAAAAGGAAAGGTTCCTCCAGTTGATGAAAATTTAGCTTTGGAACATTTCAATTTATTAATTGAAGAGACTGAAAAGCATGGTTTAGTGCATTATGAGATATCTAATTTTGGAAAACCTTCGTATTTTTCGAAACATAACACTTCTTACTGGTTAGGAGAAAAGTATATGGGTATTGGTCCTTCAGCCCATTCATTTAATGGGGTTGAGAGATCTTGGAATGTTTCAAACAATGCTAAATATATAAAAGATTTGGAGAAAAATATTTTGCCATCTCAGTTGGAAGAGCTGACAGTTAATAATAGATTTAACGAGTATATTATGACTGGGTTAAGAACTATTTGGGGAGTTTCTTTACAACGGATTGAATCAGAGTTTGGACTTGAATATTTGCAGCAATTGAAAAAATCTGCTCAACCTTTTGTTGAAAACGGATTACTTGAAATATCTGATAAAACACAAACTTTGATAACTACAAAAAAGGGGAAGTTTTTGATTGATGGAATTGCGAGCGACTTATTTATTTTATAACCTAACAAAGGTTAAAGCACTTAAAAAACAGTTGGTTATATGTTGATATTTAATACAATCTTAATGGTATCTTAATATATAGATAAAAAGGAAAGGGTATTTTTATTTAGGTAATATTATAAATTTAAACAGAAAATAGTATGGAAAAAAACATTGGAATTTTGGATAAAATATTTAGAATACTAGTTGCTGCTGTTATTGCTGTTTTGTTTTATTTAGATGTGGTTGGTAGCGACATACTTTCGTATATTCTGTTATTTGTTGGAGCCGTTATGCTAATCACTAGTTTATTGGATTTTTGTCCATTGTATCTTGTATTTGGAATAAAAACCTGTAAAGGTAACTCGGAAATTAAGTAAATATATCGGTACTACTATTTTACTGATAAGTGTAATCTTAATTGAAGTTAGTTTTTTTGATTTGTTCCATAAGCTACAATGTGTATCTTTGATTAAAAGAGTATTTCATATATGAATATAGAAGAATTTAGAGACTATTGTTTATCCAAAAAATATGTTACTGAAAGTTTTCCATTTGATGAGAAAACGTTGGTATTCAAGGTAGCAAATAAAATGTTTGCACTATCTGGATTAGAACATCAACCAGCTACGGTTAATTTAAAATGCGATCCAGAAAGAGCGATTGAGTTGCGTGAAGAATTTTTAGATATTATTGAGGGTTTTCATATGAGTAAGGTGCACTGGAATACAATAGCAATTGAAGGAGGTTTAACTCATGATTTTATCAAAGAATTAGTAGATCACTCATATGCTTTGGTTGTGAAAGGGATGACCAAAAAAATGCAAAGAGAATTGGGGTTTATCTAACGTTTTTTCTGAATTCTGAAGGAGTAATTCCTTTAATTGCTTTAAATTTTCTATTAAAATTTGCCAAATTGTTAAACCCAGATTTATAAGAGATTTCGGTAATATTTAAATCGTTATTCTTTGTAAGAAGTTTGCAAGCATTTCCTATTCTAACATCAATTAAAAAATTCACAAAAGTTTTGTTAGTACGTTGTTTAAAGTATCTGCAAAAAGCATTCGGAGTCATATTTGCAATATCAGCAATGTTATTTAAACTAACTTCTTTATCGAAGTTATTCATCGTGTATTGAAAAATATCACTCATTCGTTTACCTTCATTTCCAGCATATTTTTTTAAGTTAATTAGGGAAGATAATGTGCGTTTTTCAGCTTCAGAAATCAATTTTAAAATATCTAAAAAAGAAACAAATTTCTTGTATTTTGAAAGAACATCAATTTGGGCTAATAATAAAGAAAGTTGTTGTTGATTTGATTCTACTTGAAACCCTAAAATGGAATCGTCAAAAAAACTGTGTAAATGTTCAAATTCAGGTAACTCAAAAAAGGCTTCTCCATAAGAGTTTTTTGAAAAAAATAAAGAAACCATTTCGGTTTCACTTTCAAAAGCAGTATCTCTTTTAAAAATGTGCGGCAAATTCTCCCCAATTACGAAAATATCATTCTTTTTAAATTCACCTACACAATCTCCAATAATATAAGTACCCTCTCCTTCAAGAATTAAACTAATTTGAATTTCTTTATGCTGATGTAATTTTTCATAAAAAGATTCACCTTTATAATTTTGAATGTATAAAGTTACATTTTCAGGTTTTGGTATTTTAAAAGGCAGTACTTTCATTTAAATAAGGGTGTGCGTAAATATTAATCTAATCTACTGCGAAAATACAAAAAATAAGGTAAAATAATACTATTACTTGTTAAGAAATATAAAAATTGGCAACAAACTTATCATAAATTTGAAAAAAATAAGTCATGAGTATAGAATGGAATGGTGTAATGCCAGCGGTAACCACTAAATTTTTAGAGAATAATCTATTAGATTTAGCGTATTTTGAAATCAATATTAGAGCCCAAATGGCTGCGGGTGTAAACGGTATTATACTTGGCGGAACTTTAGGTGAGGCCAGTACACTTACTAATTTAGAAAAAAGTACTTTAATAAAAAGAACGGTTGAAATTGTTGATGGTCAAATACCAGTGATTATCAATATTGCAGAACAAACAACAACTGGAGCAATTGAGGCAGCTAAAAAAGCTGAAGAAGATGGTGCAACTGGTTTAATGGTGTTGCCGCCAATGCGTTATAAAGCTGATGGCAGGGAAACTATTACTTATTTTAAAAAAATTGCAGAAAGCACCGTTTTACCAATTATGATTTATAACAACCCTGTAGATTATGGTATTGAAGTAACGTTAGATATGTTTGAAGAATTGGCTATGTATAAAAATATACAAGCTGTAAAGGAATCAACAAGAGATATTTCAAACATTACTAGAATGAGGTCTCGTTTTGGAGATCGATTTAAAATTTTGTGTGGTGTTGATACTTTGGCTTTGGAAAGTTTACTTATGGGGGCAGATGGATGGGTTGCTGGATTGGTTTGTGCATTTCCTGCTGAAACGGTGGCAATTTATGAGTTAGCTCGTGTAGGGAGAATTCAGGAAGCAAAAACTATTTATAGTTGGTTTTTACCATTGTTAGAGTTAGATATAAATACTAAATTAGTACAAAATATTAAATTGGCAGAAGTGGCTACTGGAATTGGAACCGAGTTTGTACGAGAACCACGATTACCATTAATAGGAGAGGAAAGAAAACTGGTACTGGAAATTATTGAACGTGGATTAAACAACAGACCATCATTACCAGATTATAAAAATGTATAACTTAAGATAAAAAAATAGATGATTACCGGAAAAAATTATATTGGAAACCTATTATCTTCAATGGGAGAAATTACATTCAAAACCTTCAATCCACAATCAAATATTGAAAACCAACAGATATATACTGAAGCTTCTACAATTGAAATTGAAAAAGCAGTAGTAATGGCAACTGAAGCTTTTCAAACTTTTAAAACAGCTTCAGGAATTCAAAAAAGTGATTTTTTAAATGAAATTGCAAATGAAATAGAAGCTTTAGGTGATGAATTAATTCAAACGTATTGTTCAGAAACAGGACTGCCTGAAGGTAGAGCAATTGGAGAAAGAGGAAGAACTGTTTATCAGTTACGTTCATTTGCTAAATTAGTAAAAGAAGGATCTTGGGTTGAAGCGTGTATTGATACGGCTGAACCAGACCGACAACCAATTCCAAAAGTTGATATTCGAAAAATGTTGGTACCGTTAGGGCCAGTAGTTGTATTTGGAGCTAGTAATTTCCCATTGGCATATTCTACAGCAGGAGGTGATACGGCAGCGGCATTTGCAGCCGGTTGTCCAGTAATTGTAAAATCACATCCAATGCATGCCGGTACTGGTGAGCTTGTGTCTTCTGCTATTATAAAAGCTGCCAGTAAAACAGGAATGCCTAATGGTGTTTTTTCAAACTTAAACAGCAGTGGAATTGAAGTTGGTATAAGTTTAGTGAAGCATCCGCAAGTTAAAGCAGTTGGATTTACAGGTAGTATTACTGGAGGAAGAGCTTTGTATAATTTGGCTTCTAAACGGGCAGAGCCAATCCCTGTATTTGCTGAAATGGGAAGTGTAAATCCTATAATAATTTTGCCAAATGCAGTAAAACATAAAGGAAATGAATGGGCTAAAACCTACGCAGGTTCAATTACTCTTGGGGCAGGTCAGTTTTGTACAAATCCTGGCTTAATTTTAGGAATTAAAAGTGAAGAGTTAACAAAATTTATTGGGACACTTTCTCAAGAAATTGTAAAAATAGAACCATCCTGTATGCTGCACCCAGCAATTATTGGTGCATATGAAAGTAACAAAGCTAAAATGCTAGAGCAACATGGGTTAGAGACAACTACTAATTTGCAAAAGGAAGTAGTAGAGAATTATGGTCGCCAAGTTATTACAACTGTTGAAGGTGCCACTTTTTTAAGTAATTCCAATTTACATCAAGAAGTATTTGGACCATTTTCGATGGTTGTACAATGTGAAAACATGCCCCAGTTAGAAGAAATAATTTCAAATTTAGAAGGGCAGTTAACAGGAACTATTTTAACAGAAAATAATGAGATTGAGGAATGTCCAACTATTGTGAGAGCACTTCAAAATAGAGTAGGTAGAATTATTTTTAATGGAGTACCAACAGGCGTTGAAGTTTGTCCGTCAATGTTGCATGGAGGCCCTTATCCTGCGTCAACAGATAGCCGTTTTACAGCTGTAGGGATTCATGCCATTAAGCGTTGGGTTCGTCCGTTTAGCTATCAGAGTTGGCCAAATAAATTATTACCAAATGAATTAAAAAATGAAAATCCATTAAAAATTTCACGTTTGCTTGATGGAGTTCAAACAACAAGTGAATTGTAATTTAGTAAATGTAGAACTGACCAATAAATGAGTAAGAATATTTTTTCCTGTATTGATGCCCATACCTGTGGAAATCCAGTTAGACTTGTTGCCAAAGGAGGTCCTAATTTGATAGGGTCAACTATGAGTGAAAAGCGTCAACATTTTTTAAAAGAATTTGATTGGATTCGAAAAGGGTTAATGTTTGAACCTCGGGGTCATGATATGATGAGTGGAAGTATTTTATTTCCACCGCATAACCTTGAAAATGACTTTGCAATATTATTTATTGAAACTTCGGGCTGTTTACCTATGTGTGGTCACGGAACTATAGGAACCGTTACCATTGCTATTGAAGAAGGCTTAATTCAGCCAAAAGTGCCTGGGAAAATTAGAATGGAAGCACCAGCAGGATTGGTTGAAATAGAATATCAGCAAACTGGTAAGAAAGTAGATTGGGTAAAATTAACCAATGTGAAATCGTATTTAGCTGCTGAAAAGTTAACCATAGAATGTCCAGAATTGGGCAAAATTAGTTTTGATGTTGCCTACGGTGGAAATTATTATGCTATTGTTGATCCCCAAGAAAATTTTAGTGGGGTGCATAATTTTACTGCAAGTAAATTAATTCAATATTCACAAGTTGTTCGAGAAAGTATCAATAAAAAATATCCAAACAGGTTTATTCATCCAGAAAATAATACCATTAGAGATGTGAGTCATATCATGTGGACAGGCAATCCAATTGATGCATCTTCATCAGGAAGAAATGCAGTATTTTATGGTGATAAAGCTATAGATCGTTCACCATGTGGAACGGGAACTTCGGCACGAATGGCACAATTGTACGCTAAAGGAAAATTAAAAAAAGGAGAACGGTTTGTTCACGAAAGTTTTATTGGGTCAAAATTTATTGGTATCATTGAGGAAGAAACGGAGTTAGAAGGTAAAATAGCAATTGTACCAAGTATTCAAGGTTGGGCAAAAATTTATGGATATAATAGCATTATTATTGATGATGAAGACGACCCATATGCACATGGTTTTCAAGTACTATAAAATATGAGTAACAGAATAGCGCAATTAACATTGTTGGTAGAAAATTATGATGAAGCAATTGACTTTTATGTTCATAAATTGAATTTTGTTTTAGTTGAAGATACTCAAATTGAACAAGATAAACGATGGGTATTAGTGGCTCCTAATACTGAAAATAGTTGTTGTTTGTTATTGGCAGAGGCTTCTGATGAAACTCAAAAAAAAGCAATAGGGAATCAATCTGGAGGAAGAGTATTTTTATTTCTTCATACAGATAATTTTAAAAGAGAATATAGAAATTTAGTTGAAAAAGGTATAAAAATAGTTAGAGAACCCAAAGAAGAGCCTTATGGAATAGTAGCCGTATTTGAAGATTTGTATGGAAATCTTTGGGATTTAATTGAACCAAAATAAAGTTTAGTCAATTGAAAAAGGAAGTTGTCATAGTTGGAGGAGGAATTATTGGGTTATGCGCTGCATACTACTTATTAAAGGAAGGTCATAAAGTGACTGTTATAGATCAATCTGATATTTCATCAGGAGCATCTTTTGTAAACGCGGGATTTATTTCACCTAGTCATGTAACGCCACTAGCTGCACCAGGCATGGTTGCTATGGGTTTTAAAATGATGTTCAATAGCGCCAGTCCGTTTTATCTAAAGCCACGTTTGGATTTGGATTTAATGAAATGGGCTTGGTATTTCAACAAATCGGCCACAGCAAAACATGTACAAGAAGCAGCACCTGTTATTAAAAAATTCACCTTATTTAGTAGGGAGTTATTTGAAGAAATGAAAAGCAGTAGACCATTTGATTTTCATTTGGAACGAAAAGGATTGCTTATGTGTTATCAGACTGCAAAATTTGAAGATAAAGAGGCCAGAATAGCTGAGGTTGCAAGAAAACAAGGTTTGGAAGTTGAGCACCTTAATAAATCTAAATTGAAAGAAATGGAGCCTGAAATGGAAGCTGAAGGGGCATTTTATTATTTAGATGATGCTCATAGTACACCCGATGATTTTATGACTATTTTTTACAATTATCTGAAGGCTGAAGGAGTTCAGTTTATTATCAATGAAAAAGTATTAGGTTTTGAGAGAAATTCAACTAAAATAACAAACCTTATTACCAATAAACAGCAATTGAAATTTGATGAATTGGTAATTGCATCTGGCTCTTGGAGTCCGGTTTTAGCTAAGAAATTGGGTATAAAAATGTTAGTACAAGCAGGGAAAGGATACCGAATTAATGTGAATAGAAATACAGGAATAAAGTACCCAGCAATACTTACTGAATTGAATACGGCGGTTTCGCCAATGGATGGTTTTACAAGGTTTGGAGGTACCATGGAAATTGCAGGAATTAATGATACTATCAATCAAGTACGTGTAAAGGCAATAGCGAATGCCGCTCAAACATTTTATCCAAATTTAACGATAACAAAACAAGAAATGCAAGGTGCTGCCAGTGGACTAAGGCCTGTTTCACCTGATGGACTTCCTTTTATAGGAAGAACTAAAAAATATTCAAATGTTTGTTTTGCTACTGGTCATGCAATGATGGGTTGGAGTCAAGGTCCAGCAACTGGAAAATTGATTTCAGAAATAATATCAGAGAAAAAACCAAGTATTAATATGAAACCTTTCAAAATTGAAAGGTTTGGTTGAAAAATAATTACCCAATCTTATTTTAGTAGAATAATATGAAATTTTATAAATCCCTTATTTTATTTATTGCCTTAAGTGTTTCAATTACAGGTTGCAGAGTTGTTCATTTAGAACCTGTTGAGATTTTAACCTTTCAGCAAAAATTAGAAGTTCTTTTTCCTAACGCAGAAATAACCAACATAGAAGTTAAAGACCATTTTACAAAGGCCTATCAATTGGTTTTAGAAGAACCATTAGATCATCATAATTTGGAAGCTGGAACATTTAAACATTATGTTTATCTCTCTCATGTTGATGTGAAGAAGCCAACAGTATTGGTTACTGAAGGATATAATGCTTATCCAAGAACCTATGAATTGAGTAAAATAGTGAAAGGGAATCAGGTACAAGTTGAATATCGTTTTTATGGAAAATCTCGTCCAGATTCAATTCCTTGGAAATATTTAAAGAATGATCAGGCTATTGAAGATTATCATCAATTGGTTACTAAATTAAAAACCTTGTATTCTAGTAAATGGATTTCAACTGGAATTAGTAAAGGAGGAGAAACAGTATTGATCTATAAATCTAAATATCCTTATGATATTGATGTGGTAGTACCTTATGTTGCTCCATTAATTGATACACAAGAAGATCCTAGAACGGAGGCTCATATTAATACTGTAGGAAGTGATTCTTGCAGAGCTAAAATTGTAAAATTTCAACGGCTAGTTTTAGAGAACAGAGAGGGTGTATTGCAAGAAATTTCAACGTATGCTTCTGCAAAAAAAATGAATTTCACAGAACTTTCTATGGAAGAAGCTTTGGAATATGCTGTATTGGAATATCCTTTCTCTTTTTGGCAATGGGGAGG
>JQIA01000925.1_pt1 | contig 15551 bp, 17 predicted proteins | sample 811431 | NCBI WGS metagenome assembly JQIA01 (sample SAMN02998118, study PRJNA258478) | marine sediment metagenome | biome: marine; feature: seafloor; material: sediment; isolation source: oil-polluted sediment collected from 3 locations (0.5 km, 0.7 km and 0.9 km)... | place: USA: Gulf of Mexico ... | reverse complement strand
ATTTTCCTTAAAAAAATCAAGACTAGGTGTCTTAGGAAAAGCACTTTTATGATTATTCAAAATTGAATTAAAATCCATTTTTGAAATAATTAAAACACTTTCACTTTTCTTATAAATTTCTTTCTTCAAGTCGTTTAAAAAAGCAAATACACTCCAACTGTCCATTAGAGCGAACAAATAATCAACATTACCTATTTTTAAAATATCAACTGTTTTATCGTTCTTAATCCAATGAGAAGATTTCAACCATTCTTCATCCACGATTGATGTATGTTTCAATTGATATTTCGATATATCAGCCTGTAGCTCGGATTCCGTTACCTGTTGTTTCGGGTACTTTCCATATAGATATTTAAGAAATGAAAGCTCTGTGAAGTTAGATTGGTATTTTTCATAATCATTTGTGACCACTCTAACAGCATCAGGTATATGAATGAATCCTATGACTTCTCTAAGCCAATAATTTGAAAATAAAAGGCCTAAATCAATAGATGTATTATTTTTCTGCTCAAAAATAGATTTAAAATTATTTAATTCTTTTCTTGAGAAATAACAGGTGTTTCGGTTTGCATTAAGCAGAATCTTTGAGAATAAATAAGCAGCACTCCATTGAATATCACCATCCGATTCTTTCCCTCTTGATATGTCTTCTCTCTTTTGAAAAGGTCTAATTAAATTGTCTAATTTTTGAATCGCTTCTTGCTCATTATAATCCATAAATTCTTAGCATTTACAAGTTGAAAGCTCCATTCATTAATTGTTGTTCTTTAGGTGGAATTCCTATTTGAATAGCAATCTTTTTCCAGTTCTTGACTGCATTTAATACTTCATTTAAAATAGCTTCCATTTCAGCATCGTTTAACCTAAAATACTCACCAACACTTTTAGCTAAATCAAAGCTTAAAGCATTATCATCCATATCTATATTTAGAGATAAACCATCTTTTTCTATAGAAGGGTTCAAATCGTATGCTGGTGATAAAATCCAACCTTTCTCTGTTAATATAAATCCGTGATTTCGTAAATGGTCATCTGTATTAGAAATAGCGATATTGAATACTATGCGTCTCCAAAGTTGATGTAAATTAGCTTCTACATCTGCTCCATAATTTTCTATAAACTCAACAATTTCAAGATAACTTGGCGCAGATTCCTTTATAATACCTTCTGTATTTCCAGTCATTGTCATAGCTGAGGCAAAGTGAATGCGTTTTCCATTATCTCTATCAAATCGTCTAGTTAGGAAAGTGTGATACTGACCACTAATCTTTTCTATTTTAGAATCTGCCATAGGTACTCCTGCCGAAATGGCCAATCTATAAGCTAAAAACTCCCAAGCCGCTTTGTCAATAGTATCTGTCTTTGATGGAAACTTTGCTATCCAAAGATTCTTCTTTGGGTCAAGAATATTTGCTTTCGGTCTCGCCCCTCCTAGCGAAGAACCTGGTGCTATCAATACAGCAATCCATTTTCTTACGGCTTCACTTTGGTCATCACTTTCTAACTGTTTAACAGCTTCCTGCAAATCTCCTAACGAAGACCAAGGTGGTGTCGGGCTATGTGTATCATTATCTAAAAAAGGACCTTCCAATTGAGTTTTAAAGCGCAAAGCACCCATTCTGCTTTCATCAAAAACCCCAAGCAGATAATCTATTTCATAGAGTGTGCGAGCCTTTTCATTCTTTGCCCTAGCATCTTGTGCAGCCCTACGCTTCATTAAAGTCTTACCCCAAGTGTCTGGCATACTATCTAAAAATATACCGAAATTCTCTTTGTTAGTTGGATATTGTAACCCAGAGTAAAAATTTATATCTGGGTCTAACAATCGTTGTGCATCAGTCTTTAACCAATCTTTGTTATATTCAAAACTGAACGCCTTTTTACCCTTGGCAAAATGAGCAGAAAGAACACCAACAAGAGTAGAAGATTCTAAACCGTCCCAGTCTGCGAATACGTATATGTCAAATTTCCCTCCAGCCATCTTTCTTATAATAAATCAAGGTCTTGTAACTTTCTACCGAATTCATCGTCTACTGCTAGCTTTTTAAAATCTTCTTCAAGATTCAATACTCTGAATACATTAAAAAAAGAACCTATGGCAACTGTTGGGTCACCTTTCTCTATTCTGTATAATGTAGTTCGATTAATCCCCGCACGTTCGGAAACCTGCTCAGCAGTGAGCTTTCTTCGCTTTCGCGCAAGCTTTATATTCTCACCCAGATGCTCAAAAACTTTCTGGTATTTCGGTAGAAGAACTGCTTTCTTAGAATTCATTTTGTTGCATATTTACCACAAATTTACTATTTTTGTTGATAATATGCAACATTTTATGAATTACCCTAAGATTGAAAAAGATATATTAATTCATACAGACAGGAAAGAGTTTAAACTTTATACTGAAAAAGTCTTGGTAGAAAGTTTAAGAACATTAGAATCTCCTATTGAAATTTCTGTTGATGTGGTTTCTTCGGACAATACAGAAATTGAGGATAGAGACTGGATTTACAATTCTTCGCTTTTTGACATCTACACCTCTTTAACCTTTTTAGAAAATCACTTTATTCCAGCATCAAAAGCATACACAGATTTCATCAATAAATTTGATTCTTTTCTGGAAATTTTCAAGAATATGTCACAAATAGATGGTGTAGAACTAGCACCTTTTTCACTTTACTTTGAGCTAGAAAGTACATATATCTTAAAATTTCTATTTCACCCTATACCTAAAGATACCGACTATGTAACTATGCTATCATCTGCTTTGGGTACAATTGCTCATCTGTATCAGCAAAAAGAGAGTAAGTTGAAAGATGCCATTCAAAATTCGTACTCAAGAAAAAGTAATAAAAAGTATTTTACCTTTTCCGAAGACGATTGGAAAGTCCTTAACCCTTTGTTGGAAGTTGGAAAAGACATTACTAAAGATTACAGAAAAGACAGAGATTGGCGCGTTAAGAAACCGCATATAATGCTCAATCAGGATAATTTTACACAACGATTTATTTTTGATTCAAACTGGGTACTGGTTTTTGACCATTTAGAGACGATGCTGATTCAACCAAATGATGTAGCATTGTACTCCAATATTTCTGAAAGGTGTCTGGCGCAAGCTTCAGAATTCTACGAAAAAATCATTCTACCACGTCATAAACAATGGTACGGTAGTTTTCCTTCTTTAGAGATCCAAAAAGAATATTATGATTACTTTGAAATAATAATCGAAGCAGTCATTTTTGCTTATACGGCCTTAGAGGCTTTTGCTAATATTTGCATCCCAGCACGATGGGAATATCAGACAGAAGCCAATGGTGTTAAGACCATATATTCCAAAGAAGCTATAGAGCGGAAGTTTGATTTGCGTGAAAAATTTAAAAAAGTGATACGTCCCATTCTAAATACTCCTGATCCCTCACGTGAGAAGTGGTGGATGCCTTTTACCGAACTTGAAAACCTCAGAAATGAAATTATTCATACAAAACAATCTAGGTCTGAAGAGCGCTATGCAAAGTTACTTTCTCAATCTATTTTTGACATTGTTAAAAACCACAAAAACATAATACAGTTCTATGGTGACCATATCTCAAGATACAGGACTGAGCTCCTTGAAGAGTATCCTTATGAGTTTGGCTATGATGATGTTATTCCTGGAATAATGACTGATAAAAATTATTGGAAATCATACAAGTCTATTCGTAATATTAATATCGACAAGCCAAATAAAGAGAAATAAGAAAGAATTACAAGCAAAAGAAGAATTATTAATTGAAAAAAACCAACTTTTTAAAACTATGGCTAAACGCTACAAAGAATACAACGACATCGAAAAAGAATTTTATTTTTATATTGGGTTACTCTCTGATAGGTTTGCTAAAATGGAAGTCTTAATGAGGGATATGCTTGGGGCTTTTATATCAGATGACAATGTATTGAACGCTTACCTTTTTGAAAAAAACAGTTTGGATGCAAACGTTAAACTCATCAAAACAATCAATATTAAATATGATTACGAAAATGAGATTCTTAAAGGAATTTTGGAAGAGGTAAGCTATATAAAATCAGAACGCAATTCGTTTATTCACGGCATTTGGTCAGAGCCTATTTCAAAGGGTAATGACATAACTATACATTGCAGCAATCCAAAAATGAAATTTGAAAAACAATCTAATGGTAAACAATGGTCTTTTGGTCACGGAAAATCTATTCAATTAACATTCATCAAAAAACTTGTTGCAAGGATTGACGATATTATGATTTCTCAAAAAGCTTTTATTGAAAGATTACAGAATTTTGACTTTGAATTTTGGATGCCCAAATGATAAATTTAGGCAAGTCTTCAAGATTTTTTTATTAAATGTTTACCAAAGATTAAATGCAATAATAGAAAAGATTCAGTTCATAAATTCAAAAGTGAAGAAAATAAGAACTGTTCCTAAAAGAGAGTCTTGAATCAAGACTGGTTTAAAAATTAATAACACTATCCAACGCATCATCAAAATCCTTATGAATAAAGTTCGATTGGTATTGGATCGTTGTTGTAATCGAAGAATGTCTATACAATTTTTGCAATGTTTGAATAGGAATCTTATCTCCAGAAATATTTCCAAATGTATGACGAGCAATATGCATCGTTAATTTTTTATCAATTTCAGCTTTTTTAGCTATTTTTAAAAGATACTTATTAAACTTCTTAGTTGCCGTTTTTGTTTTAGCAACGATATCTTTTAGACTTTTTATGTTAGCTTTCTTTAGTTCTGGAAAAATAAAATCTTTTTTATTTAACTTGTCTTTTTCATAGGTTTTAAGAATAGGAAGAATTTTCTCAGGAAGCTTTAATGAGAGTAATTTATCATTTTTACTCATTCGATAATGAAGCCTTCCATCATAAATATCACTCCATCTTATTTTTAAGACATCACCTACTCTCATTCCTGCCAAATAGAAACTAAAAAACCAAACATTTCTTGCATGAGTTTCTTGCTCCGTAAGACTATCTAGTGATTCTATACTTTGAACTTCTTCAATAGACAATCCAATTTTTTCAGTTTCAGGAAATTTTATTCTAATCTTATCTGCTCCAAATGGGTATAATTTCCTATCAACAATCCCCATTTTTATTGCACGATTAAAGAGCGTTCGTATCACAATTAAAGAATTGATAATTGACCGTTGCGAATTCTTTCTCTTCACTTTTAAATAAGACATGTACCTTCTTAAAAACTCTTCATCAATCTCACGAAAGTTTAAATGGTCGGAGTTAGAAAATTCAATAAGATGCTTTATTCTTGGCTTGTCAGATGATAATCTTGTTAATTTTTGATTTTCTTCAAGTTCCTTAATATAATCTTGAGAAACTTCATTAAAGCTCTTATTACTTATTGGGTCAGTAATTTCTTTTTTTACTTGTTTCGAAGATGTAACCTTATTTTCCGATTCTAAATCAAGAAGAGTTTTATTAGCTTCAGCTAATTTCACAATTAAAAAATTATTTAAGCGTGCAGAATTAGGATGTGATTTTTTTACTTTAGAATTTGAAACATCCCAATCCTTCTCTTTTATATATTTACCAGTAAAGATATAGCGTGTTTTTCTATTCTGAGTAATTCTCAGAGCAATAGGAAAAGTTTCGTCTTTCTTTTTATCATGTTTCCAAAGTAGTATCTTTATCGAAGCCATCTAGCTAAATATTTAAACAAAAATACGGAATTTTAATTATTTTACCTAAAACATACCTAAAACATTTTGTGCTTTTATACGCATTTATATAATTCTATACATTTCTGAAACCTTGTAAATACTCAATAAAAACAACAGGTAGCTTCAAATAGCATTAAAACTCACTGGATTCAAAATCCAGTTCTTTCGGGAGTGTGGGTTCGATTCCCACCTTGAGTACACTGAAAAAAGCTGAAGTTTTACACTTCAGCTTTTTATTTGGGTCAAACATAGGTCAAACAAATTATAATTTTGAAAATAATTCTGTTTAACTTTATAAATAGAAACTTTAATTTATAAAAGATTATGAATTGATTATTGTAATTTAGTTTTCAATTAAACTATAATAATCAAGAAAAATATGATAAATATGAATATCAGTACCATCATTCCTCTTAAATGAGAATTATATATGTCTACATTATATTTTTTAGTTAATAATTCGTTGAAAGAAAGAACTATGGAGTCAGAATATTCTTTTTGAGTTGGTTTTTCACACTCCATAAACGAGAACATTATAGCAATTTTTGAATCATATTCAGGATAATATTTTCTTGAGAAGAATCGTTCAATTCCGTGGTCAATATAATAGTTTTTATGTTGGCAAGTTTGTTTATTCTCTTATATTCAATCGCAAAATAACTATCATCAGATAATGAAGCATTTGTTGGGAGAGATATTTTAATATCTAAACTTCCAATTGTAACATTTTCTCTAATTTCATCCACTCCAGGTTTAAAATGAAAATAATCTACTAATTCTAATTTGGTTTTAGCACCTTTTTTTTCTTCCATTTTACAAATCTATAATTTTAGATTTGTTGCGTTAAGTTATTGAATGGAGGTAATGTTTTTTCGTATGTGCAAAACGACCTAATTCGTATTCAAATTCTATTTATACAATTATACTCGCCAAACTAGGAACTTTCTTCGCAATTTTAACAGCGATTTCTCCAAGTTCTACGATTTGTTCTTTTAATTCTGCATTTGATTCATTTGTAAATGAAGCTTCTTTAACTACCTCTATTAATTGCGCATATATTTCCATATCGGTATCTCCTGGAGTGATAAGATCAATTTCTGCTTTTGATAGTTCAAGTAACTTATCAATCTCATTTTTATACAAACCCATAAATGCAACCCTATTTATTAAGGCTCTTTGTGCTAATCTTTCTTTAAATGTTAACGGCATAATTTTTTATTTTTTAAATAGTTTATCAAATTTCGTTTTTACATCTGTCATTTGTTTTTCAATATTATCTACATCAACTTTTTTTACGTCTTTTAATATTTTTTCAATTCCTACTGAATAACTTGACAGTTTTTCAGCTGTTTCTGTTCTCAAATTCTTGACCCCAAATTCATTTAATAGTTCTTCTTGAGCATCATATACTTTACGAACAGAAGCTAAATGCCCTGTAACTATTGAGTTTGCGTAAATGATTTGATTATAAGACCTATCAATAGCCCCAAGCACTTCTTTTTCTTGCGCTTCTATAGGTGCTAATAAAATTTTACGGAAGTTCTCTACTTCCTCATGTACAACAGCAACAAAATCTTTCATATTACCGATTGCTCGTTTTTGTTTGTCATCATCAGAACTATTTTCTGCTGCATCAATTAAAGAGCCGGTCATCGACTCAAACGCACCTGAATTTGCATCTAAAAAATCCTGTTCTAATAATTTTCCAATTTGATAAGGAGCATACTTATCATCAACAAATGTATTTACATCTTTCTTCATTCTAGTAAATAAAATAGTAGCAGTTGCTTTATGTGTTTGATAAGCATTTACAACGTCTCTACCAACGGTTGCTGATAATTCTACTGATTCTTTAGGAACAACTGCACATGATGTAATCAGTGTAATTATGGATATTAACGATAAAAATTTCTTCATAATTTGTTATTTTACTTTATAGTTCTTAATTCTCAATTTTTGGATTATTTGAATCTATGTGTTTTAAAATCCACGGACTATAAGCTGGTTCTTCCTTATTCTCATTGTTTCTGCATCTATATAAAACACTTTCATGTATGTATAGTTCTCCTTGAATTTCTGGATCCCAAGTTCTTTTTGCTCGTTTAAATATTTTTCCAATGAATCCTTTTTGTTCATCGTGCATCATTCCATTGATATCTGGAGAACCGTTCATTAAACTTTTGTACGATTGGGATTTGTTATAGATAATTAAACCTTTGTCAATAGCTTCTCGTGTCATCCATTTTAATGAAATGTCAGATAAATCATCTTCTTTATATCCCCCACCAACATCAGTATGTACACCAGAGAACCAAACTTGTTTTAATTTATCAACCGTTGAATTATGACTTATTGGACTCCAAAGAACTGGGCGAAAAGTTTTTCTTTCTTCATCTATAGCCAATGCTTGACGTCCAAATTTTACGCTTTCACTTAAATTGTAGGAATGGAATTTATGCGAGAAAAAAGTGTCTAGGATTAAACTTAGCCCTTTAGATGGAATTCCTAAAGCAGCAACCGTATCCCAAACACCCACAAATTCTATGGTACACCACATTGTATGATGCTTATTTATAAAAGTAGTAGCTTTAGCGATACAGTCCTTTTTTTTATAAATGCTAAAGGCCTCTTTAATAAGATCGACTCTAGATTTTGGTAAAATTCCGAATAAATGGATAAAACTGGATAAGCTTCGAACAGTGGCTGCACCTCGGCTAAACCCAAAAAGATATATTTTATCTCCAGCTTCAAAATTTTCAAAAATAAATTGATAGCATTCTAAAATATTTTTTGAGAACCCTCTGCCAAAAAGTGATCCTGTTACTTTTCTAATATCGGTTCCTAACCCAGGGTCGTAATATGCAATTTGTCTATTTGTTCTGTCTTCAATCATGTTAAATAACTTATAGACATTGGTATTACTTCCTACACCCCCTTTTTGGTTGGTTCCATCACAAAAAACGACTATATTTTTTCCCATTGTTAATTTTTAATATTTAACTCCTTCATCTTTTTCTGGAATTTGAACTCTTACGCTTGTTACTTTCTTGCAGTTATGACATTTTATATAAAACCTTGTCCACATTATCTATTTTTTTTGGTATGAAGCACAGCATTTTGTATAAGAATAGTAGCCGACTGTGAAACACCAATTTTTCAAGATAGAACTAAATTTTATGCGAGCTATAATGTTCATATTTACTACTGTTTCGGCTATTATTTTTATATTTTGTTAACGTTTCGTTATTTATTCAACCCAATCCCCAAAATTGTTATATCCATCATCTTCAATCCAGTCGTAAACGGAGTATTGAGTTGATAATCTAAAAACTTTATTTCTTCTTGATTCGTCCACTTCTTTTACAGTCCAACTATCAAGGTCAGAATACTTAGTCCATTTCCCCTCAATAAAATTGTGGAGTTTAAGTTTCTTACCAGTACTATCGAATGAGTATCCTAAATAATAAAATGGGTTATTTCCTTTATTTTTTGTTTTTCCATCTTTACCCTTAATACCATTTATATGCATACCTAGCATACTATTACCCTTTTCTAGGCTTTTCATAATCTCATAATCAACCCACCTTCGATTAAATGTCTGCGAGCCAATAAGAACACATGTTACGGATGTATTTTTTAATTCTCTATTAATTAATCTTTTTAACGCTAGGTCACTTGTTTTTTTCGCATCCTCCCAAATAGAAGCATCAAAGTAACCAGAACTTTTATCTTTTGTCAATTTGTGATTTCTTACAACATTTGCTCTAAAATCAATAACGTCTTGGTAATGAAAACTAAAAAAAACTCTTTTTGCCATAATTATATGTGATTTTGTAATAGGTTAATAGATTTAATTAAGTTATTAATGATGTCAGTCTCATTCAATTCATCTTTTCCTAACAATCTTATAGAGTCTTTTAATTCCTGATTATCGGGATAGTATTCATCTATATTATCGGTGACTTTTTGCCATAATTCTTTTGATGCAAACCCAGTACAGCCAACAGGTATAACTTTTAAACCTAATTGAATTGCGATTTCAAATTCTTTAATTAATCCATCGGATATAACGACCTCTTCATCTACTAGTTTATTGCCGAAAAAAAATATTGCAATTCCTGCTTCCCCAAGCATCATATGCCTATATTGTTTCCAAGACTCATCTCGTTCAACTGGGTCAGCAATATTCTGTGGAAATGGTCTTAAAATTAAATAATCATCTAAATGTCCTTTTTGATTAGCGTAGACATAATCAAGAGTACCATTTATTACTGAACTTCCAATACCAAGACCGAAGCCTGAAATTATTTTGTAATTCTTTTCTGCAAGCTTTGCTGAAAAATCAAATATTAAATTTTCAGCTCCAATTTTCCCCAAATAGCCATATTCATTAGCAGCACCAGAAATAAATATGTTTTTTCTTCTAAGTTTTGTCTGAATTAATTGAAGGACTTCTGTAATTTCTTTAAAGTCATCTATCATTAAAGCTTGAATACCATACCTTTTTAAATCTCTAATACGGTGCTCCTGCTTTATTTTATCATAAATATAGTCTTCATGTATTTCATAGCTATCCTCTGATATTGTTTTAAAAAAGCAATAATGATCAGGGGTGTGATTACCAAGTAGAATTCTTATTCGACTTAATATATATTCAAGATTTGGGTCTTCAAAACTAAAACCAATGAAAAGAAATGTCTTTGAAACTAAATCTCCTTGTAAAGCAGTCGTAAACAATTGACGTTTGACATTGTAGTTCTCGTAATCATCTTTTGTCAAAACTGCGTCATGACTCATTGTAATATCGCCATGCATTTTATAAATAACTGCATCTCTACGAGGTTTGCTTATCGCTAAATTTTCAATACACCTTTTAACATCAGTTATCTTACCAGATTTCTCTAAAGTTTTCTCTATTAAATCATCATAGTTTGTTGTCCAATATGTTTTTATTGGTAAGGATGCTAAAACCCGATGATTAATGCTTTCATCTACATCTTTTGTGAATTGGTCAATCAATTGGTCGTTAATGCTTCCTCGCCCTCCCTTTTCATTTTCATAATATTGAGCGAGTGAGATTAAGTCAGTCTCTTTATCAACATCGAGGTTTAATTCCTCTGCCATTTCTCTTAATAAATCTTTCCAATTTACTAAGCCTGTAGATACAGACATTCCTGCTCCTGAAAATATCGCTGCATTTTCAACATTTATTGATTTGACATATTTATCAACGAATGTAGTTAGCTGTCTTTTCATCAAATCAGTTTTATGAGAGTAAAGTTTTCAAATTATCCCATGTCCAATCATACAATACTCCTGCATTTACAACTCTTGTAGGATTAGTTCCCTGAGGTTTTATTTGTACCGTTTTGATATTGTTATTTCTTGCCATATTAACTTCCTTTTTGACACCACTTGCTCTATAAGTTGAAGTTCCTGCTATCACAACCACTATATCAGTCCTTTTTATTTTGGCAAGAGCCTTGTCTTCCCAGTCTTTTTGTGGTGCAGCCTCTTTTAAAGACCAATCAGATATTTCGAATGGAGAGTCTGATAATTTTGCTTGTCCAGCGAGGAGATTTTTTAGATTTAAATCATTATCAAAGTCAAAGCTTATAAATACTCTTTTTTTACTCATAATATTTCAATTTAGATTAATGTTTCTTTTTAATGAACGCTAACATATCTATAACTACAATATTGTTAAAGTTATACGGCTAAAATGCGTATAGTCGACAATAAAATAGCAATACTATTGTAGCTCTATCTTTTATGCGAATAAGTGAGTATTTTTCCTCAGTGAGTATTTTTATGTGTTCCGATTTTCGGAATTAAACACAACTCGTTTTATCACTACAATTCATACAGTTAAGTATAAAGTTTCACCTCTTCATATTTAATGTTAAATGTATACGAATTTTATTTTTCACTATTACGGTTAAACCGTAATAACATACGTTTCATTCAGACTATTTTTGCAGGGAAAATAAGAGGGGAAATTGCTAAAACACCTTAAGTATGATGTATTCAATTACTTAAAATAAAAAACCACCCCAAAAAGGGGTGGTTAAAAATTGCTATGAAAATCATTGGAACGATGTTCCAATGATTTTATAAATACAAAAAAAATAATTAACTTTTAGCTTATTTATTATTCTAAGGTTATTTCATAAAACATACATCCATTTTATTAATTTTAACGCATCAATTTAGGCATACCTATCATAGGTCCCTATTAAAGAAAATCAAAAACGGAGGCTATAAAAAACCTCTCTTTTTTGCTTCTATTAGAAGTTCTTCATCATTATTTACATCAAAAAATTGTTTGATATACTTTTTTCTTTTTTCTACTGCACTTAACGATAATAATACATAATCTGGAATTTTATTTGTATTAATACCTTGAGAGAGATAGTATATTATTTTAATATCCTTTTCATCTAAAACCTCATCGTTTTGTATCGCTCTTTTTGCAATTTTATCAACTGATTTACTGTAAAACAACCCGCCATCCATAATCTTAAAAAGAGCTTGGATTAAAATGCGTCTATTTATATCACTTTTAATCAAAATACCTTTGTGAGGAATTGTTTTAATCATATTCTCAATACGAGTGGCTTTATCAATCATTGTTAAAATAATGATTTTAGTTTCTTGAAAATAAGCTCCTATAAATAAAGCAATATCTTCTCCAGAAGTAAATTTCAGATCACTTGATGCCGGTATTTGAATATCTATTAAAACGACATCAAATGAGCCTTGCCTCTTAGACCTATTTAATACCATAATAGCCTCATCGCAATCTTTTGCGGATGTTATGTTTGGTGTAAATTTACTTTGAGAAAGTATTGCTTTTTGATACCCATCAATAATCATTGGGTGGTCATCAATAATTAATATTTTTAATGCTTCTTTCATACAACAAACTCTTTTTAAAACTAACTATTTAATAAAATATCAATTGTTATTTTAGTTCCTTTATTTTTCACAGAATTGATATTTACATTCCCTCCTAGATCCTTTACTCTAGAGGTAATATTTTTGAGTCCAATACCTTTTCTCTTTGCTTTTATATCAAAACCAATGCCGTCATCTTCAATACAAACAAGTAAATTATTTTCAACTTTGTGAAAGCTTATTTTTACTGTTTTTGCTTTTGAATACTTGTTTATATTTTGAATTGCTTCTTGGAGTATTCTGTAGCAATTTATTTTAATGGTATTCGAAATTTCTTTCCACTCAATATCTTTTTTAACACTAAATTGGTACTCAAAATTAGTTATTTTACTTTTCTCAACCAACAATTTTTCTACCAGCACTTTAAAGCTTGATTCGTTATTGAATTCTATTGAACTTAAGTTATGTGAAATTTCTCTAATTTCTTCTTCTACAGATTGCAGTTCATTAATGCTTTTTTCACGTTCTTCAATGTCTTTTTTAGAACTCCCTTCGTTTAAAGCATCTAAACTTAACCTAGCGCCAAACAAACGACCCAAAACCCCATCATGGAGGTCTCTTGAGATTCTGTTTTTTTCTTTAACACCGCCTTCATGAAACATTTTTTGTTGTGATAACATTAAGTTATAAATCTCGATATTTGATTTGTCTTGCATTTGAGCAAACTCCAATTCTTTTCTTTTTGAACGCTGCTTAATTAAAAAATAGATTAAGGTAAAAAAAGCTACAATAATAATTAATGTGAGTGTTAATAGGTAATTCTTTTGCTGAACTTTTTCATTTTCTTGAATAACCTCGTCTGTTTGATAAGCAATGCGTGTAAATTTTTCTCTGACGGCTCTTTCTTGTTGTTGTAAACTATCTGAAAGACGTATGTATGTATTTAAATATTGTTGCCCTGTAGTGCCTTGTGTAATTTTTGATAGTAATTTATAGGATTCTAATAATCCATCATTGTAATTTATTTCTAATGCAATATTTTTTGACAACATTCCATATTGCAGTGCTTTTACGGTGTCATATTTTGATAAATAGTATTCAGACAAATGATGATAACTGGCTACCATTCCGTCTTTTATTTGCAAGCTGTCTCTAATATGTAAGGACTTATAAAATAATGTCGGAATTTCTAAAAACTCCCCTAATTTAAATTTTGAGTACCCTAAATTAGATAAAAGCATGGCATAAGTTTTAGGTCGACCCGTTTTTAACCCTTTTATTTTTAAACCCTTTGTAAAATTTTCTATGGCTTTAGTGTGATTATTTTGTTTAAAATAAACTCTTCCAATATTATTTAAGGTCATTCCATGTAAATATTGGTTATTTTTTACTTTATCTAAAAATATTTTTGATTTATCAAAGTTCTTAATTGCGGAATTATATTTTTCGAGATTTTTATTATTAACCGCCAATAAGTTATACGCTAAATATAAATTTCTATAATTATTTGTGCCCTTTAGAATAGAAATTGCCTTGATAGTATTAATCTCACTGCCCGTATAATCTTTCACTTGCTCTTGAAGAGTAGCCATATTAAGTAAAATTCGTCCTTCATTTTTTGCATCCTTTTTTAACCTGAACAAGATTAAGGCTTTGTTATAGAAGTAATATGCACTATCAGGTTCATACTCAATTTGATGAAAATATCCTAAAGAGTAATAGGCTCTAGTTAACGCCAAAGTATCTTTTCTATCTAAAGATAACTGCAATATTAATTTACTTTTATTACCATATTCTTTAAAATCCCCGAGCATAAAACTGCTATAGGCCGTTTTAATTAATAAACGAGCTTTAAGAGAATCGTTTTTTAATACGCTAATTTGATTGTTTGCTTTTGATAAAAATAAGGTGCGAACAGAATCAGTAAATGACGTATTTCTAGAAAGGGTATTCAATGAGTCTATTCTTTTAAAAGCTGCCCCATTTATTGTTCGTGTTTTTTGAGTACAACTAAGTATAGAAAGAAGAAGAAGAATTAAAATTACATTTTTTATCATAGTCAATTGGTAATACTATAGTAAATGTAATAAAATGATTTAAAAAACCTCGTGTTTACAACACGAGGTTTTTATGAGTATTAACACTATTTCCTATCTAATTTATTCTGGTGGTGGTGGTAGTGGTGGTGTATCATCATCTCCTGTATCAGAAGTTAATTCTATTTGATTTTTATTTTGATATAGCTCATCATCTTCATCAAGATCTGTACACGAAACAAATAGCAAGCTACTTAGCATTAAAATTGCAATATATTTTATTGATTTCTTCATTTTTAATTGAATTAAAATTTGACAAAAGCCGTCCTGCTCAACTGTTGAATTGAGGTAATGATTCACAAAAAAGACGGCACTAAAAATCAATGTGGGAATTCATTGATGTATGTAGAATGCTATAGTTTACTAGTTATCCCAGACTAGTAAAACTCTTTTATCCTACCTTGTTTTGAAGCTTCTAATAATCGATCGAAATGATTAATTAATCAAGATTGTACACTTCAAATGTAGGTAGGAATTCAGCTGTTTAATAATGGTTGAAGACTTGGTTTGTGAAAGGTTATATGGCAGTAGTGAATGGGTCAAAACGAAAGGTAGATGGTATTTTAATGATTCTATTTAAACATAACTTTCTGATGGAAAATTCACTAAAAAATTACGAATTTCAAGCATTTCAGATTTTAAGTTTTTTGAGAAAGGAATCACTTGTGTTGTGAATTTTAGTACACATTGGAATTTACTGAAATGAATTTTTGTGATAAAATTTACATTTATCATGTAGCTTCTATGAATACGTACAAATATATTTGGCAACGTTTTTTCAAAACTTTTAAGTGTTTGACAGCACATTACTATTGAGCCATCTTTTAGGTGAAAATCTGTAGTATTATTATCTGCTTTAAGGAA
>JQIA01000924.1_pt1 | contig 15552 bp, 13 predicted proteins | sample 811431 | NCBI WGS metagenome assembly JQIA01 (sample SAMN02998118, study PRJNA258478) | marine sediment metagenome | biome: marine; feature: seafloor; material: sediment; isolation source: oil-polluted sediment collected from 3 locations (0.5 km, 0.7 km and 0.9 km)... | place: USA: Gulf of Mexico ... | reverse complement strand
TCTATATCGTGCTTTTCTGCGTCACTGGTGAAGACAACACTGAACGCACCTAAGGTGCTTTGGTAAGTCTTAATCTTATCCGCACTATTATCCTGAAAAGCTCCTGAGATAGGATCGTTATCAGCTTTGAGTGTTGCGATAGCGTTTGTATTGAGTAGAGACTCTACTCTCCGGGCGATAGCATCTCCAGAGTCGACCCAGAGTATCTCCCGCTGAGCACTCTTCTTCAGGGCTTTGAGTAATAGAGGGAAATGAGTGCAGGCGAGCACAATGGTATCCAGATCCGGGTGCTCAAAAAATGGCGCCATAAGCTGTTTTAGTCTCTGGGCATCGGGAGCTGAGCCCCGCAACGCGGCTTCTGCCATTAATACCAGTTGAGAGCTACCCACTTTTACGATCTCACAGTCCTGCGCAAAATCATTAATTAATTCGTCGGTATATGGCCTGTTTATGGTTCCAGGTGTGGCTAAAAGCCCTATAACGCCGCTTCGGCTTTGCTCTGCCGCAGGTTTTATAGCCGGGACGACACCGACGATAGGCAAGCTGAAGTGGGAGCGAATACGGGGCAGGACCAGAGTGCTGGCCGTGTTGCAGGCGACGACGACAAGGTCGGGTTGCTCCTCAGAAATCAGAGTTTGCAAGGTGGTTTCCACTCGGTGTAAAAGACTGGTTTCGTCTTTGGTACCGTAGGGAAAAGCGGCATTATCACAGGCAAAAATAAAATCACAGTCAGGCAGTCGTTCTCGAATACTACTGACGATACTCAGCCCACCAACGCCCGAATCGAATACTAGTATTTTTGCTGCCGTATTATCCATAGGCATAGATTTTACACCAAGCTCAGCGGGTGAGCTGATAGAATGCTGCAATGAGCTATAGTTTTGAAGAATCATCTTTACTGGTGTTTGCTGCGGGGCTCCTGTTGGGCCTTATCGTGAGCGCAATAGTGTTGCGATCAAAGTATCTTCGCGAGCGTACATTAATAGAGCATCAGCGCTCCCACCTTCGATCTAGTGTCGAACGCCTGGAGGGGGAATTAGAGACAGAGCGGGCGAAAAATCACGTTTTGGTCGGTGAAAGTGCAGCCCTGTCAGCCCGTTTAGACAGTGAAAAATTACGCTACCAGGAACAGCTGGAGCTACTTCAGGACACTCGTCAAAACCTGGGTAAAGAATTTGAAAACCTGGCCAATCGCATTTTCGAAGAGAAGCAGGCCACGTTTACCCGCCACAGTCGCCAGACGATGGAAACCACCGTAGATCCCTTGCGAAGGGAGTTATCTGCATTTAAGCAAAAAGTTGAAGATATTTACGACAAGGAAAACTCGGAGCGTAATAAACTGGTCGGCCAGATTGGGGAACTCCAGAAGCAGGCTCAGCGTATTGGTGACGATGCGCTTAAACTTGCCACTGCTCTTAAGGGTGATAGCAAGGTCCAGGGTAACTGGGGCGAAATTGTGCTGGAGCGCTTGCTGGAAGAGTCCGGCCTCAGTAAAGGACGCGAATATGAAACCCAGGTTGCTCTCAAGGATGAATTTGGCCGCCGCCGCAATCCGGATGTGGTGCTCCACCTTCCCGATCAAAGGGATATCATCATCGATGCAAAAGTCTCCCTGACGGATTATGAGCGTTATTGCAGTAGTGATGACGAGAGTCAGCGTCAACAATATTTGTCTGCGCATATTAATTCCTTGCGCACTCATGTGACTGGCTTAAACCGCAAGGCGTATGAACAGTTGGAGGGGGTTAATACCCTCGATTTTGTCTTTATTTTTATCCCTATTGAAGCCGCGTTTATGCTGGCGATTGAGCACGATCAAAATTTGTTTAGTTATGCTTATGACCGGGGCATTATTTTGGTGAGCCCCAGTACCTTACTGGCAACCTTGCGTACGGTGCATAATATCTGGCGCTACGAAGCACAAAATCGCAATGCTGAAAAAATTGCAGCTCAAGCGGGGGGGATTTACGATCAGCTCGTGCTAGTGGTGGAATCGCTCGATGCTACCGGGCATCAGCTCGATAAAGCGCAGGAAGCCTGGTCGACGACCCGTAAGCGTTTGGTGGGTGGTCGAGGTAACCTGATTAAGCGGATCGGTGATCTAAAGAAAATGGGTGCCAAAACCCGAGATAAAAAACTGCCTTCAGCTCTGACGGAAGAGGCAGATCAGGAACACGAGTCCGCCACGCTGGAGCTGGAATCGGATGTGTCTAAGGAAGATAGTACGGCGGGTGATACCGATATAACAAAGTCCCAGCCGGACGCATAGCGGGCTTTCATGGAGCACTTTGAGGTCGTCTCCTTTGCGATTACCACGATCGCGCCCATCTATCTGCTGACCATGCTGGGTGTCCTGCTTCATCGCAAAGGCTGGCTTAGCGATGATTTTCGAAGAGATGCAGCGCGCCTAACCTTTAACTTTTCTGCTCCGGCGATGCTGTTTATTTCGCTATCTACCTCTGATTTACAAATTATGCAGGCGCCACGGTTTATCCTGGTGTGCATTGTTTCGGTGATTGGGTTTTCGCTCTTTGCCTGGCTGATTTCACCAATATTGGTCCGTACCAGGAGTCAGCGTGGGGTGTTTTTACAGGGTGCTACTCGCGGCAATATTTTGATCACTGGTTTGGCGATGGCCTACAGCGTATACGGCCTTGAAGGCGTGGCGCTGGCCTCGTTGCCGATGGGCTTATTTATTATTTTTAACAATGTGTTTTGTATTTCCATGCTGGCGCGTTACAGCCCCGACAACGATGGTGAGGCCAGCTATTATCTGGGACAGATACTACGTAACCCGGTGATTATCGCAGTTATTCTCGGCACCATTGTTTCCGTATTGCACTTGCCTGTCCCCAGTATTGTGGAGACTTCCGGTCGTTTGCTGGGGCAATTAACCGTGCCCCTGGTCTTGCTTAATTTAGGTGCTGCTCTGGATTTTCGTCAGTTGCGTGTTCCGACGATGGCAGGGTGGGGAGCCACATTTTACAAGTGTTTGTTTATGCCTGCGGTAGGAGTGCCAGTGGCTTATCTAGTGGGCCTACGTGGTATGGAGCTGGGCGTATTGTTTTTATTACTATCCTCACCGACCTCCACGATTAGTGTGGTATTTGCTGAAATGTTTGGCGGGAGTCGAACCATGGCCGCCAATATTGTACTGCTCAGTGGTTTACTCTCTTTTGTTGTGGTGTCAGCGGGTTTGATTCTACTAAGAATGAATGGCCTTGCATGAGTCGTGCTAAGTGAATTATTTATTTTCGATAGTTGTTGTCGCGATTGTCCTGGCATTTTTCGGTTTGGCGAGCTACGCGATGTATCTATATTTACAATTGCGCAAGCAGAAAGGGAGCCTGGAAGAATCCGTGCGTCAACAGCGAATAGCATGCGAAGCACAAGTTGAAGAGGCACAAAAAGGCATTGTGATTCTGGCTCGTGCTCTGGTTCGAAACGAGCTGAGTTTGACAGAAGGATGTATACGTATTTCTTTTTTAATGGGGAAAGCGCGAAGTGCTTACGCTTCAGATGTTGGGCAAGAGCCTTATTCAGAGGATATGAATAAAGTGTTTTTTCAGCTGGCCGAGGCCACCGCCCATATTCCTGTTCTAGACGAATGGCGGAAACTCACTCTGGAGAAACAACAAAGCTATGATCGAGAGCGTGAACACATAGAAGATAAGTTTAGAGAGTTTGTTTTTCTAGCCGCCAGCGCACTACTCGAAGAGAAGTAAACGCAGCTTTTAGTTAGTAGTGTGATGAATTTCAAGGTAGTGGTGCGATGAAGTTCATGTCAGGCGACGAGATTCATCGAGTGGCGACATCCTCTTATAGATAGCTTAACCACCAGTCATTTCTTCGCTGTTTGAGCCGGGCAAACCAGAGGCTTGGGAAGTAGAGCGCGCAGACTATCAGCGCCCAGCATAGATAAACGGCGGCCAGGCTTATACCAAAGTTGGGCGGGTACCTAAAGAAGATTACGGCAATTTCAGACAATGGAAAGCCCTGAATTAAACCCAGGCCCAGGGCAAGCAGATGAATAAAGTATAAATGAACCACGTAGAAGAAAAATGGCACACGTCCGATATTAGTCAGTGCTACGCCAAGCCTGCCCTCAAATTTCTCAAACAAACCAAGTAGCACCAGGGCAGGGCCGAGTGTCATGAGGAGGTATAAAAGCGAAGGCGGGTATTTTGTGGTGTTAAGAAAATCGATCAGGCTTGCGCTAAGAGTACTTTGCATTTGCCAGGGGTTTGGATCGCCGTAAAGGTCTAAAGCTCGAAGCACAACAAAGCCAAGACAGAGAGCAATTCCCGCCAGCACAAGATTTTTTGGACGTTTGCTGTTGGTAAGGGTCGCGTCTCTGGAAACAAAGAAAGGCCCTAGACAATAACCGAGCATCATGACCCCTAGCCAGGGAATCAAAGGATAAACCACATAAATAAGAGGTGTATCTCCCACCGAAATCAAGCCTCTCATATGGAATAAAAGCCAGGCAGAGCTGGCCTCTCCGGCCGCGGGCTGGATTGAGTCGAGTAGGTTGTGTCCCAGAATCATGGTGATTCCGATACCGAAGATGGCGTAGCGCGGTAGCCAGAGCATGCCGGCCAGGAAGATCATCGAGACACCTAGAACCCAGATTACCTGCAGAACGGGAAAAAAGTTCTCCCCAATATTAAAGTTCCAGGCAAAATTGATAATGGTGAGCTCAACAATAATCAACCAGATGCCGCGACTCACCAAAAACCGGGCGACTTCGCTTTGGCTGCGCCCTTTACTGCCATACAGGTAGGCGCTAACACCTGCCAATAATACGAAGGTCGGTGCGCATAAGTGTGTTACCCATCGAGTAAAGAACAGTGGGAAACCCGCCTGGGAGAAATCCAGCCCATCAGGTGCGGGCGTGGCAAGCATATCGCGAACATGATCCAGCGCCATAATAACGATAACCAGTCCGCGAAGCATGTCGATGGAGTTTAGGCGCGTGCTGTTTTTGCTCATAGTGTCCTCTATTCAGCCAGAGGGCTGCTTATTATTTTTTCCAGACACTTACAGAGCCCTCTTTGGGAGGGCTAGTTACTAGCCAAAAATTGAACTGGGGTCCAGGGCATCTTTGACTCGTTGCTGCAAAATATTGATGCCGCCCTGACTGAATGTGTCAGTCGCATCCCGCAAAATATCGGAATCGGCATGGGTCGCGCCATAGCCCTGTTCGGCTAATTCAGCGAGCATGGCCTGGGCACAGTCTCTGGATTTTTGTAGTGCTTCTGCATCGGCATGGGGGTAGGGCAGGCTAATGCGAGCCATCATGGTGCGCCATGTCAGCGCGAATTCGACAAAGGCAGAAACCCCATGCTTAGCGGCGATAGCTTGAACAGCATGGTTAAGAGTAGTGGCATCGTCACCCTCAATTGCGGCGCCGAGAGTGAAGTGGAAGCAACCGTGATCTGGGATCGAGCCGCCTTCCTGTTGAGTGGACAGTCCGCGCATGGTTTGCTCGCGGTTGCGCCATAGCGAGTTATCACTCATGTCTTCCTCGACCTTGAGGGCAGCACCGGGAATGGCACCCATAGCACCGCCAACGGCGCCCCAGAGAATGGCGACGTTGTCGGGTATTCCATAAACCGCACCATAGACATTCCAGACACCCATGTTGTGGCTGGCGGCTAGTTCACTATCACTGGCTTCCGGGTCAGGGAGTTCATCTCCATAAAGCGTTGCATCGTGACGAACGTGGCTAATCACGACGGTATTGGGGATCAGCATATTAACTTTGAGTGAATGCAAAGCGTCGACTGCTGCCGCTAGAGAGGCCTCATCGTTAAGTTGTACGGTAAAGGGTTTATAAACCGGTGGGGCAGGCATGAGCCACAAACCGACTTTAGTAATAATGCCCAGGTTTGATTGCGTAAACAGGCCATCTACATAGGGACCGTAACCGTATTTGAATAATTGCCAGGTGTCACTTTTGGGCATCGCGCCCATTCCAGTTCTGACCACAGTGCCATTAGCCAGCATGACTTCCATACCGCACTGCATTAAGAGGTGATCACCGTAAGGGGTATAACCAAATTCTCGAGCGCCGATACTATCCGAGATGGAATGAGAGCCATGTTTATCAATATCGACCCAGAAGGGGATGTCGTTATCCTGCAGGTATTCCTGCATTTGCTGGTAAGTCACTCCGGGCTCTACCAGAGCGTAGGCTGCTTTGGTGTTCACTTCGAGTATGCCGTTCATACGCTTTAAATCTAGCATAACGATATCGCCGGACTCGGGTGGTGGGGTTGAGCCGAGGCCACCCGCATTAGGCATATTCCAGAACGAGATTGCTTTATCTTTGGCTAGCTTTAACAGGCGCTGTAAATCATCAATACCCCCTGGCGTCGCAATGGCAATGATTTGCCGAGCTTCTTTCTCATAACTGACGGGGCGCCGGAGACGTCCAATTTTTTCCTGGTAGGGAGCTGCTTCCGCAGCGTCAGCGGCGATGACATGCTCGCTACCGAGTAGTTGGCTCATTTCGGTGATGATAATGCTAGTGTCGTTATTCATAGCGGCATTATTTCCCATATCCATGTTTGAAGGTCATTGTTTTAAAACCATTGTTTTAAGAGTATTGTTTTAAGATCAGCTTTCTAAGGTCAATACTATTTAAGCGTTCGAACCAGGTTTATTCCCAGCCCGGTGGCGGCATCACCACGGGGTATTTTTTGTCCAGATCCATACGCGCAAAAGGATCCCGCTTCTCATAGACGATAGATTCTTCCGGTTCGCTATCACGCCAGGTAAATGAGCAGGTCGTGCAATGGTGAATAGTCCAGACGATTTTTCCATTGGCATCGAGACCTTCGTGTTCAACTCGGCAGGCATTTTTATCGGCCTGACAGCGTGGGCAAAAGCTCATGATTGACCTCCTTGTTGTAGGGCTTGAATGACCTTGGCCAATTGATCAATGTCTGGCCCATTGGGTGGCGTCACAATTTTAGAATCGGCGCCGACTTTATCGGGCGGCATAAAGCTGGTTGCGTCAATAATAAGTTTATGGCCCTTGCCGGGAACTTCTGCGGCAGGGTCAATAATAATCATCGGCATGTTGGGGATGACAATAATGTCGTCCGCTCGAGTGCGAGTAGAAAGCGCCCACATAACCTGGTTGAGATCGAAGGGATCGACATCGTCATCGACCATAATCAGGTTTTTTAGATAAATGAGTCCGTGGGGTGTGCCGAGAGCGCGCATAGCCACCGATTTGGCAAAGCCGGCAAAACGATTTTTAACAGAAATGATTCCGGTTAGCCCGTGTTGGTAGAGAGCGTTCACCGCTTCTACTTCTGGGAAATCTTCTTTTAGTTTTGCGTAGATGGGTGCAGAGGTGTTGAGACCGATAAGAGTATCGTGTTCAGTCCAGCCCTTGCCGATATAAATATTTTCAAAAATAGGGTCGTTGCGATGGGAAATGCCCGTCACTCGGAATTGTGGCGCCATACGAACGCCGCTGTAACTACCGGGAAATTCACCGAAGGGACCTTCGTACTGGCGTGAGCCACGTATTAATTCAGCCTCGATAACGATTTCAGAATCGGCAAGAATATCCATACCATTACCGGATTCGGTGAGCCGAAAAGGGCTGCCCATCATTTGTGAGGCATAGGCGTACTCGGATTCTTCATAGCCAATCGGGGTTGCAGCAAACATGGCCATCGCTGGATGATTGCCCAGCATGACAGCAATTTTAAGCGGGATATCATCTTTTTCTGCCGCCATGATCATGCGGCCCATATCGTGAGCCGGTACCGATAGCAGAGTAAAAATATCTTTGCCCTGGGGCTGAATACGGTAAATACCGACATTTTGTTTGCCAAAATTATCGGGGTCGTGGGGATCACGGCTCACGACATTGGCCTTGCCGATATAAAACCCACCGTCGTACTCGTTAATTCGATACAGCGGAAGTAGGTCGTAGAGGTTAAAGTCGGACTCGATCCGGTTTTCGTGAATCGGCGCTTTGTCCATGGGAACACGTTCGAGCAGAGGCTGGTCAGAACCCCAGCGAGAAATAATGTCGTAGAAGAGCTCTTTAATGGTCGTGCCTTTCGGATGACCGAGCAATAAAGCCAGGTTGGTAAAGCTGCCGTGTACTCCCAAGACCATGCGCTTGCCTGGGTAACCCTTAATGTCATTGAAGACAATTGCAGGGCCATTCATCGAATCTCGCCCGGCGGCGACCGCTATATCTCGAACATCGGGCTCCGGCATGATGGCGTCTGGCCAGTCGATGCACTGGCCATGCTCGGCCAGGAACTCCAGGAAATCTCGCAGGCTACCAACGCGTTTGGCGACTTTCAGAGCATCTTCGGAAAGGTTGGGATTCTTCTTATTATCTGCTTTAGTGCCCATTTTCTGCTCCGGGTAGCTGTATGGTGATCCACTTCCATTCGGTTAAGGTATCGATATCGACTTCGACGCCCTCCCGGCCAAAGCCGCTTTCACCGGTGCCGCCAAAGGGCACGGCTGGCTCGTCGTGCAAGGTGGGGGCGTTAATGTGTACCATGCCGGCGTTAATATTCTGTGCCAGCATCAAGGCACTATTAATATTAGTGGTGCAGACAGCGGCACTGAGGCCGTAGCGCGTGTCATTGGCCATGGCGAGGGCTTCATCAACATTGGCAACTGAATAAACCGCTGTGACAGGGCCAAAGGTTTCTTCGTAGCACAGAGTCATTTCTTTGGTGACATTTGTCAAAATAGTCGGCTGGCAACGATGCTCTTCCCATTCGCCACCGGTCACTATAGTGGCCCCCAGTTCGCGGGCATTTTCGATATGTGAGCGTACTCGCTCCCGTTGTCGTGGGTTAATAATAGGCCCCAGTATCGTAGTGGGGTCACGGAGGTCGCCCATAGACAGGTGTTTGGCGACGGCGCTGTATTTCTCTACGAATTCATCGTAAACAGCTTCCTCAACGATAATTCGACTCGACGCCATACAGGCCTGGCCCTGGTATAAAAACATGCTGATGGTTGCGGTTTGTACCGCCATATCAATATCCGCATCAGCCAGAATAACCAGAGGGTTTTTACCGCCGAGCTCCAGGATACAGCGTTTCATTTGCTTGCCGCAGAGCTCGCCGATGTGCTGCCCAACACGGCTGGAACCGGTAAATTCAACCACTTTAACCAGGGGATGGGAGGTCAGGAAGTCTCCAATGTCGACTCCGAAACCTGAAACCACATTAAATGCCCCCGCTGGAAAGCCAGCTTCTTCAATTAACTGGGCAAAGCGGTACGACAGGGTAGGGGCTTCTTCAGAAGACAGCATGACCACGGTATTACCGAGGGCCAAAGGCATGCCAACCAGTTTCGCTGCCTTAATGAGCGGTACATTAAAAGGCGTAATACAGGCAACGACTCCGAGGGGCTTGCGCACACTCATACTAATCCGGCCGGGAATGTCCGAGGGCATGGTTTGACCCGTTGCCCGACGTGCAGCGCCCGCAGCGGCGCGGAAATAGGTGATGGAGTATTCTATTTCAAACTGAGCTTTGTTCATCGGTGAGCCGATTTCATCGATCAGGATGTCGGCAAATTCATCGCGATCTCGCTCCAGGAGGTCGGCGGCTTTGCAGAGCATGGCTTCGCGATCTTTTGCGAGGCTCTGTTGATAGCTTTGAAAGCAGGCGTGAGCCGCTTCTACGGCTTTATTAATATCCGCTTCTCCCGCTTCTGCAGATTTACAATACAGTGAGTCATCCAGCGGGTTTAAAACATCGAAGTACTTACCGCTTTCGGGTTTTGTGTGCTGACCATTAATCCAGAGATCGTGAGTTGTTGTCATGGCAAAAATTCCTGTTGCTGCTTATTCGGAAGCGGGTTGAGTAGAGGGTGAAGTGTTGTTCTTAGCGGAAGACGTATCAGAGGATGAGTCGCCAGTGGCTGAATCGTCACCGGATAAAATGTACTGAATGACACTATCCAGCTCACTATCACTAATATCGGTGGGGCGAAAGGGAGCCATTTCCAGCAGGCCATCCCGTACCACGAAACGAATATATTCGGCGTTAAGGTCGTTGCGCTCGGTAATAACGGAGTTTTCCTCACCCTTTAGCAGGCTTAGTTTCATGGTGCCTGCATGACCTTCACCGGCATTGTGACAACCAGAGCAAAATAGCTCGTATTTATGTTTGCCAATCTCCATGCCAGAGGCTTGATCAGCTGCTGGACTGGCGACGGTTTGAGGTCCCGAGGGCTCTGCTGAAGGGGTTTCGCTCGTTTGATCGCAGCCGCTTAACAGAAGACCCGCTAGTAAAGCCGGAAAAATAATAAGTTTTTTCATGATTTAGGCTCCCGCATCCGCTCTGGCCAAATACCCATTTTCCCCGGCGATAAAATTCCATCCGGATCGAGGCTGTCCTTGAGAGTTTCGTGCATACGCCAAAGAGCTCGGTCGTTGTAGTTATAAGTGTCGGCAATTTGATCCATAAACGACAGGTGAGTACGGTATTCGCCATAACCCAGCTTGGCGGCATCGTCGACCAGGACGCCAAAGAGTTCATGGGCGCGTGCTTTCTCATCATCGCTCATGCGATCAAACATCAGCATGAAAATATGGTGTTGATCTCGCCAGCCGATAAGGAATTCGCCGATGTAGTCAAAGTCATATTCATGAGCACGTTCGCGAATCATATGAAATTGACTCATCGAGTCTTTACCGTCCGCCGCGGAGATGGGCGAAAAGTTGATATGACCGCCACCGCCAACCCAGTTAAGCAGACTAAATTCAGTCATGTTGGGAACACCGCGCATTAGTTTCGCGCGGTAATCCCAACCGGGGTCGCCCTTGCGCTCTTCGTCAAAATACACCCGAGCACCTGGGATTTGGCTAATAGTCGCTTCTATTATTTTCCAGTTATTTTCCATAATAGGTGGTGGGCCGTAGAGCGCGGCATAAAAGTTCCACATACCCAGTTTAAGATCCGAGGCGATTTTTTTACGGATGCTATCGGGGACAGGGCCTTTGCCGCGGTAATACTGCCGCTTGGTGACCGACATGGATGCTTCCCACAACAGATCTGCGGTGAGCGCGCCATTGGCAATGACCATGTTTAATTTTAGAGGCAACATCAGGTCAGTAATGAGCTCCAGATCTTCCTCGCGGGGAAGAGTGATCATAAAAGGCATGTAACCGGGTGGTTCGTGCATTAACCAGATGCCCATTTTGGAGATCACGCCAAAGTTTGATTGGGTAAACATACCGTCGACCCAGGGTCCGAGACCGTATTTATAGAGGTTCTCAGTTTTACTGTTAGGTACGCCGCCCATGCCGGTCTCCACGACCGTACCATCGGCGAGTATGACCTCCATACCACACTGCATGAGCAGGTGGTCACCATAGGGCGTGTAGCCCGCACCGTGATCGGAAGTATTACCCACGACACCACCCCAGGCAGGGGCTGCGCAGTCAATCCACAATTTACTACCCCTGGCTTGAAGGTAATCGTAGAGATCCTGATAGCTCACCCCGGGCTCTACTACCGCGTAGCCATGTTTTTCATTGACCTCGATAATGCGATTCATGCGTTTGAGATCGAGAACCACGTAACCTGCTTTACGCGGCGCTGGGCCGCCGTAAGCAAAGTTCTTACCCGTCGATATGGTCCATACCGGAATGGTGTGCGTACGCGCTACAGCGAGTACGGCCTGTATTTCCTCGACAGTTTTCGGAGCGACTGCGGCTGAAGGCGCGAAGTTGCTATCGTCGAGCGTGGAATAGGCATCTCGGTAACTGCGCAGATGGGCTTTATCGTCGGTAAACACAAATTCAGCGCCAACGGCGGCTTTGAACTCGGCGACGGCGGACGCGAAGGTCTGCGGGCTAATACCCTGAGGTAGAGGTTTATCCATAACGATTATCTCGTGTTGATATCTGTGTTTATATCGATGTTAATTAGTTTGGTAGAGCTTCTGTATGACTATTATTAGTGGCAGCTCGCCTTTTTATGTTTTTACTTAATACTTCTACTTATATTTTTACGTAGGCCGTTTTTTGGCCGGTCTGGTAAGTAAAACGTAAGCAAACTTTATTCTGTAGTACCAGCGTTAGCCTCTGGAGGCCTGTTTTTTTAAGGCCCTGTTATCCAGCTTTTAATATCCGGCTTTTAATATCCAAGACACCAGGTAGCCAGGGTCATCGGAACGATACTCGAGTGTGGCCTGCACTTCCTCGGTTCTCAGACTTCCCTGCGCTTCGATAATAGTGGGTGTGACATTAGCAAGTTGTTGAGGCCACTGATGTTGAGCCTGCTGCAGGGTTTTCGCAAGTGCCGAGGCAATACCTTGTGGAGCGTTAATTTCGTGCCGCATTTCCTGGCCTCGAAAATCATGAACACCCTTATAGTGAAGCTCAAACCCGTGTTGTGCTGCCGTATGCTCCAGGATAAAAAAGTCTGAGTCGCGGGTTAAACCTATTAATACACCCTGGGGTGTGGAGCGGCAAAAATCATCGACTTCGCGAATTTGATCGGCAACGTCCTTATGAATACGGGAGTGGAGCGATGAGGCGAGGCGAGGCGACGACTGTTCAGCTATCTTTTCAGATGAGAGTGCCGCAGAAAATTGTGCGGTTTGCCCCTGGTCACCGTCAGAAAAAACCAGCAGGGGTGTCGTGCCCGTATCCTGTCGAATACTGTGCAGAGCCGCAGAAGTTGCCTGGCTCGCAAGTGTTGCGGAAACCGCAGAAGCCGTGGCGGTAGTTTTGAGAAAAGCGCGTCGTGTCAGCATAGCAATGCTTCCCCTGTTACGAATGTTATTTTAGTTAAAATTGTTACGAATGTTATTTTAGTTAAAATTAATACGTTCTCATTATGATTACTTAAACGGGTATCACTGATTCCTTAAGTGCTCTCCTGCAGGCCTTCCCAGCGCTTAATGAGCGAGTTCGAAGGAATATCGAGAAGATCCAGCATTCGCCCCACGGTCTGGTTAACAATATCATCTATTGTTTCGGGACGAGTGTAGTACGACGGTACGGGAGGAGCAATGATGGCGCCCATTTCCGCGAGTGTGGTCATATTTCTAAGATGAACCAGGTTTAAGGGGGTTTCGCGCACCATTAAAATAAGGCGGCGCCTTTCTTTAAGTACGACATCCGCGGCACGCGCCACTAAATTATCGGTGACTCCGCTGGCGATAGAGCCCAGCGTTTTCATGGAGCAGGGTGCGATCACCATGCCGTGAGTAATAAAAGAGCCGCTAGATAGCGTGGCACCCAGGTCTTTGGGTTTATGCACGACATCCGCTAAATTTAAGATTGACTGTTTGTCCCAGTCGGTTTCGGCATGAGCCGTTAATGCGCCGGTCGGAGACAAGATAAGGTGGGTTTCGACATCGGCGATATTGTTCAACATCTCGAGCAGGCGGATACCGTAAATGGAACCCGTCGCACCCGTAATCGCAACAATAATTTTTTTCTTCATGAAAACGCCAATCAAGCTATCCCGTAAGCCCGCTCCGTAAAGTTGCTCGCTTGAGCTCAGTTGCCCAGCGCATGCCGATTTCTGGAAACCCTGAGCTGTTTGCCATTGCAGGAAACCAGTTGCACATAGTAGAAAATTGGTCGCGGCTATACAAGGCGAAAAGTAACAATAAAGCATGCTTATCGACTGGAGATTTTAGCCTTTAACGGTGTGTTGTTAGCCGGTACCGAAGACTTTTTTTATAAGCCGGCCGTTTCATACAGTGCAACGCTTAGTATATATGAATACGATTGTTTATCCAGCTTGATCCAGGTCAAGTTGGATTTTTGCCCTCGAAGTTACGATGGCGCGAAACCAATTCTAAACATTGGCATGGGTAAAGAATGAAACCTTTGATCAGCGGGTCGTGCTGAATAAAAACCTGTGTTATTTCATGTGAATGACTCGTAACGAGTAACAAACGGAGACTCGAATGAATATTCCAATAAGCCATATTACAGATCCATCCAGTTACGTAGATGACCGTATTGATGAAGGTATTTGTCGAGTCGACCGATCTATTTTTACTGATGAAGATCTGTTTGAGCTTGAGATTAAAAACATCTTTGAAGCTAACTGGGTGTATTTGGCTCACGAGTCGCAGTTGGCTAACCCCAATGACTTTTTTTCTACCTGGATTGGCCGCCAGCCGGTTCTAGTGACCCGCAATGCGGATGGTGAGCTTAAAGCCTTTATCAATGCCTGCGCGCACCGGGGGGTTACCCTGACGCGAGAAGATAGTGGCAATCGCGAGGAGTTTTCCTGCCCTTTCCACGGCTGGATCTTCAATACCAATGGCGACAATATCGGTGTGATGAACGAGCGTCGCGGTGGCTACCCCGATACCTTCTGTAAAAAAGACATGGGCTTAACTCCATTGCCTCGTCTGACGAGTTATCGAGGCTTTATTTTTGGCTCACTAAGTGATGATGTGGTCAGCCTGGAGGAACACCTCGCCGATGCCACCAAGATGATAGACCTGATGGCAGATCAATCTCCAGATGGGCTTGAAGTGCTCCCCGGATATTCCACTTACACCTTTGATGGTAACTGGAAGGTTCAGGCCGAAAATGGTGTCGACGGCTACCATGTGTTTGCGACTCACGGTAACTATGTGATGACCACTGAGCATCGCAAGGAGTTAATGGCGGATAAAGACGCCGTGAAAGCGATGGAAGTTGGCGGGGTGGGTCGGGCTGAATCCGGGTTTTTCGATTTTGGTCAGGGCCATGTCACCCTGTATGCGGCCTGGCCTAATCCCTGTGACCGGGCTATTTATCCCAACCTTGATCAGTACAAGAGTGAGTTTGGAGAGGAGCACGCCAACTGGATGGTGGGCTATCTGCGCAATACCTTACTGTATCCGAACATGTTTTTAATGGATCAGATGTCCTCTCAAATACGGGTGTTTCGTCCTTTGGCGGTGGATAAAACCGAGGTGACTATTTTCTGTATCGCGCCGGTCGGTGAAAATCCGGAGGCTCGCAACCATCGAATTCGCCAATACGAAGATTTCTTTAATGCCAGCGGTATGGCAACCCCCGATGACCTTGCAGAATTCACAGCAGCTCAGGATGGTTTTAACGGGAAAATTGCCCGTTGGAATGATTTACGTCGTGGCATTCAACACTTGTCAGACGGCCCGAATGATGCGGCTAAACGACTGGGGATCACGCCTGTTACCTGCGGAGATCAACTGGAAGACGAAGGCATTATGATCGCTCAACATCGATACTGGCGCGACTGTATGCAAGGTGCGGACCGCAGTAAATAATCAGGAGAATGATATGAGTATGGCAGAAAAGTTACCAGCAAATGCATCATCGGATCAGCTTCAACAGGCCTCAGCCCTATTGTTCAAAGAGGCGCGCTTCATCGATAACCAGCAGTGGGATGAGTGGATCAGTTTGTTTGATGAGTCCGCAGAATACTGGATTCCCAGCTGGGATGGACAGCATAAGCTGGTCGACGATCCACGCACGGGTATTTCCCTTATGTTCTACGCAGATCGCTCGGGGATCGAGGACAGGATTTTTCGTATCCGCACCGG